>Ga0116227_10000110_pt1 | contig 135339 bp, 129 predicted proteins | sample S1TSphgellanicum_FD_89693 | JGI IMG/M metagenome (GOLD analysis project Ga0116227, IMG submission 89693) | Host-associated microbial communities from peat moss isolated from Minnesota, USA - S1T2_Fb - Sphagnum magellanicum MG | ecosystem: Host-associated > Plants > Peat moss > Unclassified...
CATGTTCAAATTTTACGAAGACTATATCGAAAACAAACAAGAATTAATTAACGCATTAAAGCAAATAATAAAATCAAAAATGACCGATACAACCACAAAAACAGAAGAAGTAATCAAAGAAGTATTTGAAAACTGCCGCATTTCTTATGATCAACGTACCCTAGAAATGTGCGAAGACATTATTAACCAGTGCCTGCTAAATAATTGGACTGCATTTAAAGCGGCCGGCGTAATCTGCGAGGAGCTGGAAATAGAACCTCGCTGGAACCGTGGCGCAATTGAAAAAGCATTATTAACCAACAACATATTTAATAAATAACAAAATGGCAAAAATTGAACTAAAGGGCGTAATCAAATCAGTATCGCCGGTAACACTGGTGGGCACAAACGGCACCAAAAAACAATCGGTGATTTTATTTATACCGGGATGGCGTGATGAATTTGAGGAAAAGCGCGGACAGGATGAAGTTTGGTCGCTCGATATAATCGGCGAAAAAGTAGATAAACTCAACCTCTCGGATAGCACCGCTACTAATCAGAAAGCAGCATGTACGGTTTACGTAAGCAGTCGCGAATTTACAAAGGAAGAAAAGACTATGTATTTCATAGGCGCAAATCTCGCTGAAATTAAGCTAATGGGTGCCGCTACCGCTCAACCCGTACCGGCTCAAATGCCTGTAGCTACCGGTAATACTGATGATGACGATTTACCCTTTTAATTAACTGATTATGCACTCCCTGACTGATACCTCTTACACAGAAATAAAGGCGGCTGTGCTGTCCTTTATCTGCCAAGGCAATGTTGGTACCTATGTACGAGCTGACCATGTGTTGGTAATCGATGTTACCGAAACCGGATATCACGCAGCCTATCGAATCGGGCCGCACAACTGGAAGTTTGATTTCAGCGAAAACGAAGTTCAGTCGGGGATTAATTAAAACATCATGATGATATCTTATCTGATCATTTTAGGCCTGATTGCCTTCAATATCGGCCTGTATGTATGGTTACGCTGGTTACAGCCATTTTTTAACAAACGGAAACAAAAGAAAAAATCTTGGAGATCAATATGAGTAACCATTTTGAAGTGACTGATATCAAAACCGGAACAAAGTTTAATTCAGCTGACGAAATAGAAAAGTGGGTGATTGACAAAGCTTATACCGGCCAGCGACAAGTTCAAACTGTTGTTTACGCAAATCACCGCAAACAAACCATAATTAAGGTAGAAGCAGGGCTAGTTGATTGTTCACATATTCAGTTCATGCACATATTAGACACAAACCCCGAGTTAGCTAATGAGTGGTTGAATAAGATTTTAGATAAAAAACGTGACGAATTTTAATTAACCGTCTGAATATCACCCCAACCAATAACTATTGATTTAACTACTACATGCCCGAATTATTCTCTTTTTACAAGTCCGACATTCTCGGTACCGTGCCTTATCGTGAATATCCTATTGATATGGCCGTAACAATGATTAAAAGCGATATGGCTAAAGCAGATATTGAAAACCTGCGTAAAGCCACTAATCCTTCTACTATTAAAGTCATTAAAAAGAGCCTTAGCTTTTTTACTTTTTCAGGCACATTTAAACGCCGCGAAGAAGCCGGGCTAATACAACATTCGGGGCTACTTACTTTAGATTTTGATAAACTAACAGATCTACAAACCAGCAGGCAGCAATTGATTGCTTTACCTTTTATTGTTGCCTGCTTTATATCCCCATCGGGCAAAGGCTTAAAAGCCGTAGTGCGTATTGATAGTACGCTGCATGCCGAAACCTTTGTTGCGCTCGAGCAATACTTTTTAGCCAATTATAAGCTAGAATTAGACACATCGGGTATTGATGTTACCCGCACCTGCTTTGTAAGTTACGATCCCGATATATATTATAACCCCGGCGCACCTGCGTATATTTTAAATGAGCAGGAACTAGCTTTCGCAAAACAACAGCTCGCACCGGTAAGTATGAAACCAAAGCTTACCGAAACCGAACAGGATCGCACTTTAAAAATAATAGAATACGTTACCTGCCAAATTGAAGAACAAGGCATTGACCTAACCGAAGATTACCAACAATGGCTATACCTGGGCTTTGCGCTGTCTACCCTGGGCGATGAAGGCCGCGACTATTACCACCGGGTAAGCCAGTTTAATAATATGTATAGCCGCAAAGAGGTTGATTACAAGTTTAACAACTACTTACGTAAATGCCGCTTTACCACACCTGCAAAGTTTTTCGAGATAGCTAAAGGTGCCGGTATAGATATTAAGCTACCAAAGCCAGTTATAACCGCCCCTGCATTATCAAACACGATGATTATTGAGAAAGTACCTGTAGAAAGCACAAAGCCTAAAGGCGATTACACCTTATTAAATGAAAGCCACGGTGAACCAATACACCTGGTTACATCGGAGTTTTTAATACAGGAACTCACTCAAAAAGATTATCCTAACATCCTATTCAGCATTCAACGCTTTAATGATGCTACGGCTAGTAAAATACGTGCAATAAGCAATAAAGTAAGACTGATTAGCCGATACCCGGCCGCTGATTTTGACACCTGCGATATGTTTGTGGCTAAACGTTTCGCACTCGAAATTAACCTGATTGATGATGAATACACCAAGCACCAAAACTACATTATCGATCATTACACGGCGCATCAATCAAAAGAGAAGATCACCGAAAACATGTTGCAGCTGTGCGATCATATTAGCTACTACGCTAACGCCTTTGAGCGCGATAGTATGGCCAGTACCGTTGCCAAGCTTGCTAAAACATCAAAGCCAACTGTATTAAAAGAGATTAACGATCTGATCAAAGGCCGCGAAGAAGATGTACAAGAACTGGAAGAAAACGAAGATGCACTGCCTAAATGGATTGATACCAACAGGTTTTGGACATACGGGTTTGACTGGAAAGTTGGCGGCATACATGATACTGGGATTTATTTTAACGAATACGGAAAGCCCAAACGCTTAACCAATTTTATCCTTACCCCACTTATACACGTTTACACGCAGGATGATGGAAACCGCCGCTTAACTGAAATGCAAAACGGGTACACCAAAACCGTTATACAATTGCCATCAAAGGCGTTTACTAGCATGGAAACCTTTGATAATATCATCACCGGCGAAGGAGCATACTTTACCCTCGATGGTTTCAGCAAAAGCCACCTGAATAAACTTAAGGCTTACTATTTAGGCGAATACCCTAAATGCTACGAATTGAATACACTGGGTTGGCAACCCGAAGGCTTCTTTAGCTTTAGTAATATCATCTACAAAAATCAATTGATTGAGTATAACAATTACGGTTATGCGGAGGTTGAGGGGCAAAATTTTTTAAGTATGGGTGCCAGCAGTGCGCTGGACGGTGTACGTGCCGAAGATGATATCTATAAAAACGATAAATATTTAAAGCACCAACAGTCGGAAATAACATTTACCCGATGGTGTGAGCTTATGGTAAATGTTTACCCTGATCACGGCATGATGGGCATTGCATTCGCGATTATGTCTGTTTTTAAAGATATTCTGTTTAGCCGTAACAACAACTTCCCAATGCTTTACGCCTATGGGCCAATTGGAACCGGTAAATCAAAATTTGCCGAATCTGTTTGTAACTTATTTCTGCACAATAAGCCCATGTTTAACCTTAACCAAGGCACCGACTACGGTTTCTTTAGTGAAATGGGAATGTACCGTAACGTGCCAGTGGGCTTGAACGAGTTCGATGAAAACGCTATTAAAGAAGAATGGTTTAGGGCTTTGAAAGGTGCCTTTGATGGTGAAGGCCGTAAAAAGGGTGCTGGGCAAAAGAACAAAACCAAAACGCAAGAAATAACGGCATGCCCGGTGCTTATCGGCCAATACTTAACTACCAAAGATGACAACGCGGTTCTTAGCCGTACCCTGCCCTGTAAATTTGCAGAAAAACGCGACCGTACACCCGAACAGGTTGCCCGTTTTGATGAATTAAAAGCACAGGAAAAAAAAGGCATCAGCTCGCTGATCTGCGATATACTGGAACACCGCGAATACTTCGCCCAACATTACGTTGAACGTTTCGCCATCATAAGCAGCAAACTAAAGGCTGCATGTAAAAAAGCACACATCCAACCAATAGATAGAGTAATGGAAAACTATAATACCGCATTAACAACCGTAAACCTGATGGCCGATAAAATTGATCTCTCGCTTGATTTCGATGCCTTTTTTAATCACACCATCGAAGAAATGCAAAAACTAGGCGGCATTATGCAAGAAAGTAATTCGCTTGGCACATTTTGGAAAACCATTGAATTTTTACTGGTGCAGAACCTTGTTGATTATGGTTGGCACTATAAAGTTAAAGTTGATAACGAGGTGCGTGTCACGGCCGGACGTGACGAACAGGGAAAGCCGATGACCAAAAACGTACACTTCGACGAACCTAAAAAACTGCTTTACTTACGCTTAAACACAGTACACCCGCTGTATGCAAAAGAAATTAAGAACGTAACCGGTAAGCCTGGGCAGAATGAGCAAACGGTACTTTCCTATATGAAAGATCAAAAATACTACATCGGTAGCAGCCCAGCCGGTGCGTTTACAGATAGCAGCGGCCGCACCATGAATACCAGCAGCTACGTGTTCGACTATGAAGCCATCGGCGCAAACCTCGAAACGTTTAAAGAAGAAAAGGTAGACCCGGTTGTCACACTGGAAGGCCAACTATGGAATGATGCCGAAGTAGTGGATATCATCGGAGTACCTAAGCTAAAGTTTACCCTTTGGAAAGATGAAAGCTACGACACCCCGGAAGGGAAAGTAAAGAAAGAAATCTTTACTCACTGCCTGAGCGATCTAACCAATATGGGCTTTAGCCTTAAGAAAACCCGCAAAGTAAAAATTACGGGAAACCTTAACGAGCGCAAAGGTGGCCAGCGCAACATGGCAGTTACCGCAATCGAATTTACAGAAGAATTTACACCGGTAGAGCTACCGGAAAAAGAAGCAGAATTTTAAACCTAACACTTATGAGTGACAAAACAATTAGTCTCGCTAGAAAATTAAAAGCCCTTGCAGATCAGGGAATCGGTGGAGAAAAGCTGAACGCTTCGATTATGCTTGAAAAGTTAATGCAGCAGCATGGTATCACAATCGAAATGATAGAAGGGAAGATCGTAAAAGAACACGAGTTTTATTTAGAACCTGCCAATAGTCAATTTTTTATCCAAGTAGCATCGAGCGTTTTAGGAATGAAATTTAATTATGGTAGATATACTTATAAAAACAGTCGCAAACCAGGAAAAGATCGTCGATATGTTACATGTACAGATTCAGAATTTATAGAAATTATGGCAAAGTATGATTTCTACAAATCAGCTTACGATGATGACCTAGGGATTTTTTACGCGGCTTTTATCCAAAAAAACAGATTGTTTTCAAAAGAACCAATATCGGAAAACGAGGACGAGGTATTTCCCGAATTATCTATTGAAGAAAAAACTCGCTTGTTTAAAATGTTCCAAATGATGGAAGGTATGGAAGCGAAAAAGTTTTATAAACAAATCGATAAATGAATACCTGGGTAGAAATTGAATCCCGCTGGATGGGTATTAAAAAGGGCGAGCCGGTTGTTTACCGGGTTGCCTTCTACTACCAGCAGGGAAAGCGCGATGCTTGGCACATTACCAGTTACCTTTTAGAGTGCGAGGAAACTAGCAAAAGTGTAGAGGTGCCCTACGATAAGCTACAGGCCGAAATTGCCGCCAAGGGGCTAATAAACATCGGTCAGCACACTAAAGAACAATGGATAGAAATGAGTAAACCAAAAACAAAAACATGAAAATTACGGACTTTAAAACCGCTTACGATAAGTTAAAAAGCGAAATGATTATTTGCCTGCTTATGGCATCTACTTACGAAAATGGCTATTGGAAACATTACAACGCATCACCTTATAGGGTTGTACATGTTACACCGAATCAAATCAATCTGCAATCCTGCAATAACCCTGATACCTGGCACGACCTGGATAGCAAAGAACTTAAATCGGGCCATTTTAGAATTGAGTACTAAAGCATTGAAACGGTAAACCTCAAACAAATTAATATGAAATCACCTGCAATTATTGTCGCTAATGAAAGCGACCACATCAAAACAATGAACTTTTTAAGCGAAAAGGGAAAGATTAGTTGTATACGCCAATTACCAGATGATATTAAGTATGATCCAGAATTTAATTTTGTTATTGTAAACGGCCCTACTTTCCAATGGTGGAGTGATCCAAAGACAATTAAAAAGGCTGGATATAACCCCCAATCCCTGGATAGCTATATTTTGGATTATGTAGATAATCAAATATTTATTGACGCCGTAACCAATACAATGCTGCCCGATCAAGAAACTTGGACAAGCCTTAAAGACTTTGGAGAGCTCTTCGCTATAAAACACAAATTGAGTTCTACCCATGCCGCACTATTAGAAGATCCCGAAGAGCGTCAACGGATTGCATCTGATATAAGCAATGGTGTATCCTTTGGATTTTGGCTTAACGAGTATTTAGAAATTTGCTTTGATCGATAACCATGAAACTATTTAAAAAAATCTTAATTAAAGGCTGCGATGCGCGCGGCGATGGCGATAGCCCTTATTTAACCAGGTACGTTATATGCTGGTTTAAAAATCTGAAAGTGTACTTGCATGTTTTTCACCGGTCGGATGCAGACGAGCTGCATGATCACCCGTGGAATTATACATCGGTAATTTTGTGGCGCGGGTATAATGAAGAATACTTCGCCTATTGGCGTGGCACGAATTTTAAGGGTAGAAAAAGAATTTGGCCGGGCATGGTTATACATCGTAAAGCAGGCCATATACACCGGGTAGAACTGGTAAAAAATAAACGAGCCGTTACCCTTGTTTTCATATCTGGTTGGAAACGCCATTGGGGTTTTATGACACCAAAAGGCTGGCAGTACTGGAAAGAGTATTTTGCCGACAAAGGTTGCAATACGATACAAAATTAAAAGCCCCGTATGGGGCTTTTTTTATTCATCATCATCATCTAATTCCAAACTATCTTCGTGAAAATCTCCTACCTTATCAGCATTTCCGACAAACCATTTGCATCTAACGTCATCGATATAAACATCCATTCCTAAATGAACGTATCCCTGTACTGTCATTTTGGGGCCTCCTGATTTTAGGCGTACTATTTGCCCCGCTTTAAATTTCTCTTGTGGCATAATATTTTAGGTTAAGTCCAAACGTAATCAATCCACTAAAACCATCCAACCGTGTAAACACCCATAATATTTAACCCTTGGGATAATTTTTTTCAAACCCCGCTTTTTAAAGTATTCCTATACGCCATGGTAAAATCAACCTCCCCGGCATTCAGGAATTTTTTTACCTGTCTTCAAAAGGGTTTTCGAACGGTTTTAAAATTTCTTCATACAACCGTTCATGCACAAGCCAAAACCCTTGTGCGCTCTGCACCGGTAACGGGCCTAACTTTCTTTCCCATTCATATAAGTCGGTGCGGGTATCTACACGGGCTTTTGCATCATCATAAAATTGGTAAGCATCGGTAAATTGGGTACCAGGTGCAATTGGTGCGCCGTCGTAACATTTAAAATAAAGTTTTCTGAATTTGTATCGCCCAGCATATGGTGCCAGTATTTCACTATAAAGTTCTTCTGCTACCAGGTGGAAACCGTCTACACTTCTAACCGTTGTTGGGCTATCCTGAATGTTGAAATGGGCTAAAAATTCGGCATAAGTTTTAACGGCAACATCTTTATTTAACCAGCATTGGGTTTTGTTGGCACCGGGCTGTAAAATGATTTTGTTTTCTGATGTGAAATAAAGTTTCGGGAACCAATATTTTGCCATAGTCAATCGCTTTCACAACAAAATACGTCTTTTTTGGCAGGTTGTTCCTAAGTACCTAACAAGTTCCACACGGTTTACCTGTCCTTTAGGTACAAATTAGGTTTGCGCACCTTTGTTGAGCTGAACGCATTTTGATTGTTGCCAAAAACGAAAAATGGCCGCTACGCTGTCCTTTGGCGTGGTGGCTATTTAAAAACACAAAAAGTTTAAAAAGATTGAGCAAAAGAGAAAAAGGTGTTCCAATAGTATATTTTATTCATTTTCTTGAATTTTAATATAATAAAGCCACTTTTTGCATTAGGTGCAATTAGGAACACGCGGAACAGCTTGGAACGCTAGGTACACTTTTTTGCAAATGCACTACACCAAATGCAACATTTTGTATTTTATGCAAAATACTGGTGCATTATTTTGCAAGCCATTGCTTATCTTTATGCCACAAATCAAAAAGATTATTCGTGGCTCAACCTCAACTTATCAGAATTTCGGTGCATCCCTATGTCCGAAAATATTGTCTTCACCATTACAGCGAACCCTTTTTCGTAACCGAACGCGGGTACATTCCCGGCTATATAGAAAATGCTTTAGAACGTATGCCAAAAGTAGACCCTGCCGACTACAAGAAAAAGGACAAGATTATTTATGGCGAATTTTTAGGCGTTTACATAACACCGGCTACCATCCGCAAACGCGGTAATTTTATTAGTAGCGATAATGTGAAGCTGTTTAACGATGTAGTATCAGATCTACTACACGAAGAAATGTACCGTTTCATAAACCAGCTTAATAAATTCAACTGCCAGGTAGATGACAGCATCCGCAATTTTCAGGCTATGTACGATTTTACCGAAGACGAACTCCCGTTTGAAAATTTAAAGCGTTGGTATTACCGCGAACGCAAACGCCTGGAAGATAGAAAGCAGGAAAGGCAGGCCGTACAGCCACAATACACACTTAACTTTTTCGCAGAAATAGAACCCGAACCCGAAGCTAACCCATTGCTGGGCGCACAAATGTCACTACTAAATTTTGGAGGCTAATTAATGAGCACAATATCATATTCAGAAGGCGGCAACATTGGCGGTATACGCGAATGTTACGCAACCCTTTACTACTTACTTACCAGTTTAAACCCGATTACGTTTCGCGCTGGCTTCGGCTGGGATGAAATGGAATTTTTGCCCGAAAGCGCATCAATTAAAGACACCGCTACCCGAACCGAAAACGGCATAGAATATAACTACACCGTAGTTTTCACTTTCAACAAACAGAGTTATAACATGTACCATGCTTTTGCTCAATACATCGGCACGGTAGGTATTTTAAAGGTAACTGACAACAACGGCCTCACTCGTTTACTGGGCACCCTTAAAAACCGCGTAACCATTAAAACAGAAGGTGATACCGGTGATGCTGCAACGGCCGTGAATGATTATAAAATAACCGCCACCTGGTTAAATGATAAACCTGCAATTGTGATATAATGGAAGAATGGAAAATATCGGTTATTGATAATGACTTACCTGAAAAATGGCTTGACGATATGAAAGAAGCGAATGAAATACTTGCCACGCACCGGTATGGCATTGAACCAAGGCTTGTGGGCGAACTAGTTCAATCTTCAAGGGATCACTATGCAAGCATTGACTGGGAAAAGTTAATTGCATGGGCTCAATTCAGTGAAAACATAGCAGATTTTAAAAAGGCTATATTTAAAAACCAAATGCAAATTACACATGGGAGTTAATATTATACCTTACTATATAGGCGATAAAATTGAAGAAGACGGATTTCACCGAACAATAACCGCTTATAAAGCCACAGAGCACCCGGAGTTTGATTCAATGAGGCATTCGGGCGATAGAGAATTTGTTTATTCCGAGGATTTAGATTGGATAACATTGATTGATGACCCTAAAGACCCAGCTTCATATATTTATCAGAGGCCATCAGATTTAACAAAAGCAACAAACTGGGTTAAAGATAATATTGATGAAAATAACCAATCCCGCCTAATCGATTTGTTTGAAGAAATGCGCGAAAATGTCAATCTCTACATTTATGTTTCTTACTAACTCCGTTTAGGCTGTCCTTTTTCCCCGTTGCGGCTTAGGGTACGTTTGTATCATGAGTTTTAGAACGCTATCCGCTTTATTACGGGGAACATGGTTAATTGATAGGGGGTTTGCCGAACAGCAAATGCCGTTGTTAGTTTCCATGCTGCAAGGTAAGCTTGGCGCGGGTACACCAATAACCGGCGCTGGCGAAACCGAACGCCCGTTTGCGCTTAACAATGGCGTTCGTTATGATGTTACCGTATTCGACTGGCGAAGTGGCACGTACATAGCAAATCCCAATTTACCCGATAATTCTGTTGGTGTAATACCCATTATAGGCGGCGTAACCAAATACGATGGCGATTGCGGCGTACCCGGCACCATATCTAAAATGGCATGGCTGGCCGATTTTCAAAACAACCCTAAAATTTTAGGCACCATTAACTTTTTGGATTGCCCAGGCGGTCAGGCAGATGGTACACCTCAATTTTCGGAGGCAATCAGCGAAGCCCCAAAACCAAAGATCAGTTTAATCAATGGCGGCGCATATAGCGCGGGTTATTGGTTTGCATGTGGCGCGCCTGAAATATATTTCGGCCACGAATCAGACGGTGCCGGTAGCATCGGTGCGTATACAACCATCATGGATTTTGCAGGCTACTTTGAGCAGCAAGGCATTAAAATTCACGAAATATACCCTCCCGAATCCGCTGATAAGAACCTCGCTTATCGTAATGCCCTGAAAGGCGATTATACGTTAGCCAGCCAAGGCGTTAGCGGCTTAGCACTGGGCTTTAGATCAGCCGTAGCAGATAGTCGCGGAGATCGCCTGAAAAGCGATGATTGGAACACAGGGAAAGTATTTAATGGCCAGCAAGCCGTAGACCTGGGTTTAGTTGATGGCATCATTGGCATTAACGATGCCGAATACAGGATTAGGGAATTAAGCAAAGATTCGGCGCGTTCGCTGGTATCATTTTCACAAAGCACAAAATCACAAGAAAATAACATGAGAAATCCTTTTGTAGACAATTTTTCGGCCTTAACTGTTATGAGCGGCAAAAAGGCAGATGAAATTACACCTGAAATGGTGGCAGCGGCTAATGCCCAAATTGTAGCCCAAAACATACCGGGCGTAAGTTTAACACTTGATAGTGTTATTGATCAGCTTAGCGAAGGCACAGGTAAAGTTACCGAGCTGGAAGGTAAGATCACCCAGCAAGATGCAACTATCAAAGAACATGTCGCTACTATCGCATCATTAAACAAAAAACTTGATGCCCCGGCCGTTGACGCATCGGCCCCGCCTGTTGATGGTAACGTAGAAAGCATTTCTAATACCGAAACGGCATCAACATTCGAGAAAACATCTGCCGACCTTGAAGCCGAACGCATCATTGCAGAGCGTAAAAACCAATAATTTTCACTTAAACCATATCACAATTATTTATTAAACACGAATGAAAGCAATTAAAGCAATTTTATTACTCGGAACCGCGGCCACATTTAGCATGTTGCTGGGTGGCTTCTTTGCACAGGCTATTGGTGCGCCACACATGGCTGTTCCAATTGCAAGCGGTCTGTTTGCGGCCTCTTTCATCCCTAAAGGTGATTATTCATTTTTAGATACAGTTACGCCCGATCTATCAAAACTGACAACATCGTTTGTCCAATTTGGTGGTAAAATTTTGCGCAAACACGTAAATGGAATGAACTTAAAAGGTGGTATTACACCATACTTAGGGGTGAGTGTTCCACAAGCGATGACGAAATTAAGCGCATTAGGTGGCCCACGTCCTTATCGCGAACAAGATGATACGGATGGTAACGGCGCGGAATTTTCTGACCGTACCCTAAACGTTTTTCAATCTAAATGGGATTTCAACGTAGACCCGGAAGTTTACCGAGGGAAATACCTAGCAGCTGTACAAATGGGCGCGACAAAAGCACCATTTTACGAATATATTATTGATCAGGTAGGAACTGAATATATTTCGGCTATTGGAAATGTGACTGTAGGTAAAGGGGTACGAAACTCAAATGGTTCGGGTGCAATTGATATTGCCGACGGCTGGATTACCATAGCTGCAACCGAATGTGCAAAAGCAAATCCTGAATTAATTGCAAAAGCCATTGGCGCTATTAATGCTACTAACGGGGTTGAAAAAGTAGAAACGTTTGCAGAATCTCAACCAGCTTGGTGGAGAGAGAAAGGTTTTGTTATTAAATGTTCGTGGGGAACGTTTGATGCCTATAAAAAACGTTACCGCACATTAAACGGCTACAAATTTGAACCTAACGAAAGCGGTAAGTATGCCCTTGACGGAATGAGTAACGTGTTTTTAGAGCCGGTAGCCTTCATTACCAATGATGGCCTTTTAGGTGTAGTATATGACGCTTTGGCCTATGGTACCGATGGTGATCGTATCCAGGTAGCAGCATCTATGCGCCGTAACATTATTGAAGTTCGTTTGATGATGCCTGTAGGTTGCGAGTTTGAGGATATCGAGTGTATTTCCGTAAGCGATAACCTACTAGCAGCTTAATTTTAATTAACATTTTTAGAAATCAATAAACAAAAACAAGTGGCAGAAGATAAAGAAATCACAGGCGCATCGGAAGTTGATGCGCCTGTATCAAAAGCAAAAGCGGATTCAGTTACCAGCGGCAAAGTAAAAGTTAACTTCGGTGTACATATCCCCGAACTGGGGGAAACCTATTCTAAAGCAGATTTAGAATGCGATCAGGAGGCTATAGACCACCTTATCGAGATAAAAAGTAAGGCGATCACCATCTTAAAAAGATAACATGGGCTTTGAAAATGTACAATTAGAGGGTATAACGTTTGCCGAGGGCGCGTTAAACACCTCCGGTATACAAGAAGAGGCCTGGTTTATTCCAAAGTCATACCTGGTAGCTGTTACCGGTGAAAAAGTGCCGACCCCTGATACCACAACTGCCAGCGCAATAGAAATTGCCGGAAACCACGTGCTGAAGGCTGGAAAAGCACCGATATTGATCGAAACCAGTTTTGATAAATCGGGTATGGATAGCACAATGGCCGGTGAAAAATACAGCCCAATTTGGCAGGCTGCACCGAAGTTTTTCCAACCGCAACCAACCCCCGAAAACGCGGCCAATGCGGCGATCATTGCAGGAATGAGAGGCATTTTGTTATTAAAACGCGCTGTAGGCGGCGATTTTTACCAAATAGGTGGTAACGGCATTTACGCAACCGTAAAAACAGCTAAAGTTTCCTTCGGTGATGGCGGCACCGGCGCACCTGGTGTTGACTTAACTTTTGAAGCATCGATGATTATGCCGTTTTACGTTTACAAAGGAACGTTACCGGCACCGGCCGCACAAGGCGGTAATTAGCTCACTACGGGCGAATCAGCCGACGATTCACAGACTGATGCAGAATAAAGAAAAGCCGTTAAGAGATTAACGGCTTTTTTATTTATATTGGGATTCAAACTAGCCTGTCATGCTTAAAATTATACTCATAGCTGCAATATCTATAATGCAGTCTTTTATTACAATAATACCGTCGAAGAAAAAAATATCAGATAATAGAAAACGGTTTCCTAAAGATTTTACCTATGCTGGATGGGGGCTTATCATTTTGTGCGCTGGAACAATTTGTTGTTCAATAGCATTATTTATTATATCTGACAATGAACAAAACCTAGCACAAAGACATTTAGATTCTGAACTACTAAAACGTGATAGAGCTTATAAAACGAGTATAGCAGAGTTGAGCAAAAGATATACGACCAAGGTTGATAGTAGTTATAAAAAAAGTGAAGCAACATTTATAGGTGTTACTGCAAGATATGGCCTGCACTATGATTCTTTAAATCATCAACTTGTTAAAGAGAAAGATACATCAAAAGTAGAAACGTTACCAGAAATATCTCTACATACAATTACACTTGATTCTACCAAGAAACAACATTATTACTTTTCCGTTCAAGCTACTAACAAACAAGCTACGGCAAATAATATAAAAACAAACTTTTATGTAATTATACAAGATGCTGATGGTTACGCTCTGTTACCAAGGAAATATCAAGGTTACGCGCATACTGGAATAGTGTCGATCAACACAGCAAGCACATGGGATTTTAGTTTTGAAGCAGACTATCCATTTATCACAGTCATCGTTTTGCTGAAAGGAACATATACGAACCTAAGAGGAAACAAAACAATCAATATTAGACAAATTTTAGCTTATGATTTCGCAAATAAGCGTGTTGGAGTACCGATCGAAGACAATGAATTAAAATTAGAGGCCTTTTTAAAAACAAAAAAGTTATAATTTTTAGCTGTCCTTTATCGCCTGGCCATCACTAACTACTTTTGTATCACTTTACCAATAAAGAGCAGTATGATTTAAAATCCAGTGTATTCATGATCAGTTAATTTAGTATTTTTTGTTTCACTAAGGCCGCGCGAAGCGGCCTTTTTGCTGTCCTTTTTTCCCGGTTCACTTTCCCTGTTTTTTGTACCATGAGCGCAATATCACAATGGCTTAATGGTAACCGGGATTTCGCTACAGGCGTAAAGCTTTACACTGAAAACGGTGGTAGTCTTTTTTATCGAAGGATTTTTGCGAATGCTGGCCCAACTGATTTTAACAAAAATAAATTACTGGCCGAACTCGAGAAAATGTCGGCTTCTTTGCCGAACCAGGTAAGCGAAAAAAAACAGCAGCCCGTTAAAGTTTCCCCCTCCCTGCAACCCACCCCGGATAAAAAAGCAGATAACCGCAAATACCTCGATCTATTAAAAAAGAAGGGGAACCTGTATACTCAACTCAATATACTGATAGTTGAGAAGCGCCATTTACCAGCCGGTACCAAGCTAAAGCAATGCGCTTTTGATATCATCACCACCCACCAACAACTTACTGAATGCTGGGCGATGCTCGATTATTTTCAAGAGCATCAAAGTTTCCCGGCTGAAAAAGCAAAACCCGAAGTGGATGACAAAACCCGTCGTCAACAATTACATGTATCAATTAGCAGGGCAAAAACACGGCTCAAAAATCCTAATTGCCGTGATCGATCAAAAACCGAACTCCTGCTCAAAACTCTCGAAGCAGAACGAGACGAACTAAAAGCCAAACCTATCACTGAATGAGTTTAACCAAATACATACGCCCAGGCGACATAAAGGGTAATGAAGCCCCTGATATAATTTTAAGAGCTTGGCTAAGTCACGATCTCGACAATTTGCCCGACGAACATAGAAAAATGCTCGAGCGTTGGGATCAGGCCGATAGATTATTACGCAATGGTGAATTAGTTGAAGTTATTACCGCCGATGGAATTGAAAAACGCCAACAGCGGTTTAATATGTCTAAAGTGGTTGAATGGTTAAGGGAACGATACAATATATCAGCCCGCACTGCTTACGAAGACATTTTTAACGCAAAGCGTTTTTTCCTTAGCCTGGAAGGTCGCCCGGATATTGAGTACGAAAGAATGATAGCCATTACCCGCGGTGATGCTTTGCTTGATAAATATGATGAAAAAGGCGACGGTAAAACGGTGGCGGCTATTTATAAAGAAATAAATAAGCTAAAAGGCTTACACCAACAATCGGTTGATGTTCCTGACTACCGGAATGAAATGCAGATACCGAATTTCATTATCACTAGCGATCCAACAGAATTAGGCTTTGAAAAGGTTGAGAATCCTGATGAGATCGTTAAAAAAATACTTGGCGAACAGCGGCAATCATTTATGGAAAGCCAGGCTGAAGATGCGGAGGTTATTGAATGACCGCCCAAAAAATTTGGCTTAATAAACCGCAACTAACCGCTGATTTAGTAGATGCATTTGAAGAGTACGGCGTTTGGGGGCGTGGTACTGGAAAAACAGAGGGGCCATTAGCCAGGCGTACGATTAAACGCGCTAATGAAATGCCACGTGGCGCACACGGTTTGGTTGGGGCTACTTATATGCAAATATTAACCCGCACTTTACCCGCCTTGGAAAAAGGTTGGCAACGATGGGGATACAAACCAGGTATTCATTATTGGGTAGCTCAACGGCCACCTAAGTATTTAAATATCCCTAATCCTATTTATAACCCTCGCGACCCGAGCCAAAGCATATTTTGGTGGAACGGGCATGCATTCCATTTTATGAGCCTTGACAGACCTGGTTTAGCAAATGGTAAAACCGTTGATGCTATTGCGGGTGATGAGTGCAAGTTCAACAACCAAAACAGGTATATGGATGATATCGCGCCAACCAACCGGGGTAATCGTGAAATATTCGGCCATTTACCACATCATCATTGTGAAACTTTTTACACAGACATGCCCACTGATCAGGAAGGCAAATGGATTTTGGAAAAAGAGAAACTAATGAATAGGCAGCAAATAACAGACATTATAAATTTGCAAATTGCTTACAACAATATAGAACTCGAAGCAGCCCATCCAAGAACAACCGAGCCAAGACGGCAATTTCTTTATCGTAAAATGCGTGGTATAAAAGCCGCTTTAAACGAGTTAAGAAAAGATAGTGTTTTTTACAGCGAAGCCAGTTCACTGGCAAATATTGAGGTTCTAGGGGAAGCACAATTTAGAAAGTGGAAACGGATTTTAAAACCACACATATACGATGCCTCTGTATTAAACAAACGTATTATACACGTTGATAATGGGTTTTATCCATTGTTAAAGTTAGATACGCATACATACGATAGTTTTAACTATAGCTATATCGATAGTATCGGTCTTTCCCTAAATCGCAGTACTATACAAGATTGCCGCTTTGATGCGGATATCAACAAACAGAAAGGCTTTGATATTGCCCTAGATGCTAATGCCGCCCACAACTGTATAGTAACTGGGCAGGAACGCCCGGATGAGTACAGGGTATTGAGTTCGATGTTTGTTAAAGGGAATGATCGTATACAGGAACTATTAGCTAACTGGATAGCCTACTATAAACACCATCCAACTAAAGAGGTTAACTTTATCTATGACCACACTTTTGTTGGTACGGATGCGCTACGTATTAAGAGTTATGCGGATGTGATCACAGATACACTACGAGCCGCAGGCTGGAAGGTTAAGCGTAACAACATAGGCCAGCAACCTTGGCACGATACCAGGTTCCGTATGTGGGCGATGGTTATGAAAGAAGATGATCCGCGCTTCAAACGTGTACGCATCAACCGTACCAATTGCGCCCAGCTATTGATAAGCCTGCAACGCGCCGGTGTTATTAAGATCGGTAAACTGCATCAAAAGGATAAGCGAGACGAAAAGAACACGCTGATACCACCCGAAGACACCACACACCATAGTGATGCGTTCGATACGCTCTACATAGGCAAGTTCAAACATAAGGTAGGTTATACACAAGCGACGAGTTCACTTATAATCTCATAGCAACGGGTTGCACGGATGACGTGCAACCCGTTTTGTTTTGGAGAATCCCCCTCGCGCACCCCCTCTTTCATATATCCCGTTTTTTTGCTCGATACTTTCCCTCTCGCGATAGTGCGTGCCGTGGTGCCGAATCCGAAAACGATACTTTTTTTGTCAAAAATCACAATCAAGTAATTGTAAACTAAAACCTTAAAGTTTTTTTGGCTGCAAACGATTGTGTGCGTTTTAGCTGTCCTTTCTTTCCCTCTCCGCAATCGGAACCTTTGTATTATGGATTGGATAAGAATAGCGGACATGCTGGCAACGATGCAAATGCGCGGGCAAGATGGTGAACGTATTCCCTTTTCGATAACGTTCGTTACAGCCAGTTTAAAAGAGGATACAGGCGGCCAAAGAATCACCTATGAAGAGGCGGTTTTAGTAGGCGGTGGCACAAGCAACAGCGATCTAAAGAACCCAGATCACTTTGCAAACTACACCCGAAACCTTAAGGCAGTTGGTACAGATGAGCTTCGAAAATTCCGTCCTCTATTAGTCGATTATTTTAACGGGAAGACAGTTACACTATGAGCGGAAACGGCGCGGGTATTTTATTTTCTGATAACGTAGCTTACCTGCCGGGTGGCAGAGCCGCCGTTTATATGGGCGGCGTTTCAATGCCCGCGCCTGCTGTTAGGCCAAGTGAGCCTAAACCAACTTTATTAACTGGTAGCGTTGGTCCATACGCATATTGGGGAGACAATAACTTATTTCCGCAAGATCTTATTGACCTGGCCAGCAAAAGCACAGAGTTACCGGCTTTGTTAGAGTGGAAGGCCCGCGCCGCACAAGGTAAAGAGGTATTGCCTTTTTTACGCAAATACGATTCAGTGCAAAAAAAATTGGTTGATGAGTATTTAGATGATCCTGAAATACTGGCCTTCTTAACCTCTATACCGACACAGCGTTACTTCCGCGAAGCGTACAACGATTTCTTTTGGTTTTGGAACGTGTTTCCTGATCTGATTAAAAGTAAAGGCGGCGATAAGATTGCCTATATCGGTACGCACGATGCCAGCCATTGCCGGTGGGGGATACAAGACGACAAAGGTGTTATACAAGAATGTTGGGTTAGTCCTAACTGGGCAACGAACAGCGTAACCCGCGAAAATGCCGGTGTACATAAAGTTGTTGATCCATATAACTGGGCGGCTGTTGATGCGCTAAAGGCCGACACAGCTACCAACCGCGTAGTTTACCCAATTTCATATCCATCACCGGGCAAAACTTATTATCAGCTCGCAACTTGGGATGGTTTCCGCACATCGGGTTGGATGGCGATAGCCGCTAAAATACCGCAGTTTAAAGAGGCTCTGATGAAAAATCAGATGCACATTAAATACCTGATTCAAATACCTACCAACTATTGGGCTTCGGTTTACGAAGGCTGGGAAGATAAATCCGAAGAGGAGAAAAACGCTTGCAAACTGGTTACGCTTAATCAGATCAATGATAAGTTAACCAATGTTGAAAACGCCGGTAAATCAATTTTAAATGAGGTTGGCTACGATGCCGAAGGTAATCAGCTACCAGGTTGGAAGATCGAAGTAGTTGACGATAAAATGAAAGAGGGCGCGTATTTGGAAGATGCACAGGAAGCATCCGACCACTTAATGCGCGCCCTTGGCCTCGATCCTACATTGGTGGGCCAGTCACCAGGCAAAAGCATGGGCGGCGGTTCAGGTAGCGATAAACGCATAGCCTTCAACCTGTATTGTGCATTGCAGAAGCCTTACCGCGATGTGGTTTTAGAACCGCTTCAATTCATTGCCCAGTACAATGGATGGAAAGACAAATACCCTACGCTCACATTTAAAACCGTGGAAGTAGAACTGGAAACTTTAGATAAATCACATCAAACCTCAACCGATAAAATTGCTGCATAATGCCATTAATAACCGATACCGAATCACTAAAAAAAGCTAATAGCGCCATTGTATACGATCTGCAATTTGATAGCATTTCATCATTTGTTGATGACGCATCTACAAGGGATTTGATCCCGGCTATCGGCCGGCAAACTTACCTTATCCTTGGTGCCTCTAATGGTAATGCTGGGTTGCAGGTCGCTTTACAATTGGCGCAAAAAGCTGAAGCCAATTTGGCCTTATGCTATTACACCAATTTTGGTAGTGTTAAGATTAGCGAAGACGGCGCACAGGTTTATCAAGATGGCAATAACAAAATTGCCAGCGATGCCAAGATTTCAGCATTGGTTAATCAGGCGCGGTTGGATGGTTACCGCGCTTTAGATTCTTTATTAACTTTTATCGAATCTGATATTGATTCTTTCGAAGTATACGCCAACAGTCCCGAACGCAAAAACAATAGAAGTGCGTTTATTAATGCCACCGCCGAATTTAATGAAGCATTATTTATTGATAATAACCCGTTACTTTTCCGCTCGCTCAAATCCTATATAGCCGATGCAGAAGATGAGCATATTATAAACGTACTAGGTAAAGATTATGCGAAAGCATTACGCGCCAAAGTGCTGGCAAACAATTGCAGCGATATCGAGAAGGATTTATTGAAAAAGATTGCCAAGGTTGTGGCACCATTTGCCATTGCCGAAGCCATCCCATACCAGGCGGTAAGTATCGACCGTAACGGCACCTACACTAATACCGTCAACGCAGTTACCGGTAACAATGAGCAAAAGCAATCACCGGCCGAAGTAGATAAATTAACGAAAGCCATGACGGCATTAATCGTCATCGGTAATAAAAATTTATCGCGCCTACGCCGATTTATCAATGATAACCAAAGCGAGCTTACGGGCTGTAGCACGGTCGACCTTAATTCACGCTCAAGGCTGAATGATCAGCCAAGAGGTTTCTTTTTCGCCTAAACCTTATCACTATAATGGAATTATTTTTAAAACGATCTGTTAAAACAGATCTATCAACCATCGGCAAACTTTCCGTTGATGGTGCTTTTCAGTGCCTGATCTTAGAAGATAAAGACAGGGACTTGGTACAAACGATGCCGCCGGATGAAATCGCTAAGATTAAAATATTTGGCAAAACAGCGATACCACGCGGCCGGTACAAGGTTATACTAAGTTTTAGTAACCGCTTTCAACGTTGGCTACCTGAAATTGTTGGCGTACCTGGCTATGTAGGTATCCGCATACATCCGGGCAATAAACCCGAAGATACCGATGGCTGCCTATTAACCGGCACTACGCAGGCCATTGACTGGGTTAGCCAAAGTAAGCTGGCGTTTGATGCCCTTATGTCGCATCTGGAACCGGCCTTTCATACCAATCAACCAATCTTTATCACAATAGAATAATGCAGAAAGTATCCATATGGCAGCGTTTTAAAGCTAAAACGCCGCCCTTTTTTAAGCGCGTTCAGGCATTAGGGGTAACTATTGCCGCCGTAGGCGAAGGGATACTAAAATTATCCTATTTGCCGCCAAACGTGCAAATCATTGTGCAAAATGCGGTTTGTGCCGCTGGTGCCATGGTTTTAATCGCACAATTCGCCGTTCATCCACCCGAAACCGAGACGCTGCATGATGCTTAAATCAATGTACAATTTCCTGCATACACGGCCACAGGTAGGCTTAATTGCGGCCGTAGTGACTAAAGGATCGTTTTCCCTGCAAAGCATTTTAACCGACGAACTTCTACTCAAAGAAGCGGCCGGCATTGGTGTATTTATGGGTGCGGCCGTTGCTACGGTATCATTTATAACCGGGGCTATTCGCCTCGCTGGCATTATCATTAACCGCTTAAACCCTAAAAAAGATGAGGCTTAAAATATTTCTAGCGGGATGCCTGCTTATATCAGGTTGCAAGGCCCGTAAAGTCGATACCGAAATTTTAAAAGCCAGTTCAACAACAAAGATGTCGAGTACTGAACAGGCCAAACAATCTACGCTCGATACGGGCACGGTACATAAATTAATTATCACCAATAAACAATCAGAAAGTAATGGAAAAACAACAATCTATCCCACACAGGGAAAGCCATTCACATTTAGCAACGGAAGTTTCGTTGGCACTGCTGACAGCATCACAGAAACTGGCACATTCAAAAGCAATGAGCAAAATAAACAAGATAGCAGTGCCCGGTATGGCATTACATCAAAAACAGAACTCAATAAAGCTTTAATCAGCCAACAGGCCAAAAATACCGAAGATAAAAGCAAGAAAACAGAAGCAACGCCCATGCTTTCGCCGGGCTTGCTTTGGGTACTGGCTTTAGTAGCCGCTGGCTTTATTCTATGGGAAGCTTGGCAATGGCTGAAAAACAAAATATAATATGAACACGGTTACTTTAACTTTTCATGGCAAACCGCAAGTCTTAAGCGCACCTTCCAGCTGGAACGAGATAACCCCGTTTCAATTAAGAGCCTGGATACTGGTATTGTATACCGACCTGCCCGAAAGTGAAAAGCTAGAGTTAACCGTGCCCATATTTTATAACATCAAACCCAAACTTTTTAAAGCGATCGCAGAACATTACCGGGTTCAAATGGCGCCGGGCTTGCGTTTCCTTTTTAAAGAAGATAATTTATTGAATAAATGGCTGATCAAAACGGTTAAGCTTAGGTTTAAAACATTTTACGGCCCCGCCGATAAGCTTAGTAATTTAACCGCATTTGAGTTTTTTAACTACTGTGAGGCACAATATTGGAAGTATAAGGCCGATAAGCAAGAAAGTAATTTAAACGCATTGGTGGGCATCTTATACCGCGAAAAACGCGAAGGAATAATCAACAATGATATCCGTTGCGATTTAACTGATGCCGGTGTAGCAAAACGCGCTAAACTAGCCCGAAGCTTGCCGTCTCATATTAAACACGCTATCTTTTTTAATTACGAAGGGTGCCGAAATACGATCGCCAAACTGCATAAAAAATCATTCTCAACAAAGGGTGGTAAGCTAAAAAAGCGTAGTGATGTTACAATAGCATTGGCAGGCGGCCCGCTCGGTGATCTCAACAATACGAGGCAAGCAAACCTCTACGATTTTTTATTACACCTGGAAGATCTGATCGACCGCGAAGAAAAACTAAAGGCTAATGATTAGCGAATTACAATACATCGATTATTTTACTCAACTGGCTATTAATCACAAATCAATAGCTCATGTACCCGGTACAAAAGATGCATTCTTTTTCATCCCTTTAACGTACGATCTGGCCGAAATTGATTCGGCTGTCAGGAATACTAAAAGCGCACCTTTTATGGCTTTAGATGCCATGCGTGGTAAGTTTAACGATTACTCGAGCGAAAATAACGTTCAGTTAATCGATGGGCAAATCACCATTTTGGACAAAATCGATAAAGGCAAACTTTCAACAATCCGCGAAGCCCAAGACAAATGCTTTAAAATTTGTTTCGACCTCGTTACCCGGATGAAAAGCGACCGCCGTAAAGGAAACATGTTTGGTAATAACTTGGTTAATTTCTCAATCAGTAATATTAGTTATGATCCGGTTGGGCCGATGGCTATAAATCACTTCGGCTACACTATCCGCTTTCAAATTGCCTGTCCTTTTGGTTACACCGTCGATTCAGGAACTTGGCTGGATAAATAGCCCGGTTAATGTCCGTACAAATTACCAAACATCCCAAACCAATATCTTTTAGCAGAAACGCAGTTGAGTTTCAGTTCTATACTGATGCGCAATTAAAAACAAAGGGAAAGCCATTTGTAGGGAAGCTGGCATTTGTATATGAGGCAACTTCGCCTTACAGTTTCACCATTACCTACGGCGATTTAACGCTTAATTTCGATGTAGCTTTAATCCCTGATAATAGCGGATATCAGCTTCCAACCCGGCAAATTGACAACGCAGAAGCATACGCCCGGCTTCTTGCTCAATCATTTGGCGAAAACTTCTATTTAGGCCGCGATTTCACTTTTACCGTTGGTACCGATGGCGTAAATTATTGGGTAGTGGCCACCGCCCGTAACAACGGCACCGGTTACAATATGGGCATTTCCGGTTCTGCATATATGGGCTTTCAAACCCTGCAAGCAGGTGTTAATGATGTAGCAAACCCCAATTTTAAACTTTATACAGAAATTTGGGCACAGGTTGGCGGTAGCTCTGCACCAACCCAATTAAGCAACGCATATCAGGAAGTAAACCCTGATGGCTACGTTAATATGGACATAAGCGGCGCGCTTACCGATGCGATGTTAGCAGCTGGTTACGACCGCCCCGACTTTATTAACGCTATTGCAGGTGTTAATACCACCAGCACATGCCAATATTATCTTAGATACGCAGAAGTTTACGGCGATACGCAAGTAATAAAACGCGTTATCCAAACCGATGTATATAACGCTGTTTTAGGCGGCATCAGCAAAGAAATGCTGACCACCACACAGTTACCCGATAGCTTTATAGCAAACGGTAAGTGCCTGTTTTTGAAGCAAGACAATGCCGAAAAGTACCTTTTGCCCGAACAGGATGAGTTTTTAAGCATCATCATGCTTGATGGCGATCATTCGGGCGTTAGCTTAAAATTTACCATCACCTACAGCGATAACACCACATTAACGCTTTTAAAATTTGCTTTGGGCGATGTAAGGCAATACGCGAAGCTTACTTTCCCTGTAGGCTTTGTGCAAAACAACCTTAACCTACTGGATAGCACGAGGGCGGTATTAAATTACAGCGTTGTTTTAGTTGATGCAGCTGGCACCGAAATTTCGGAAACGCGTAAATACTGGATCGATTACACCCTACGCCTATACACCCGCCAATTTATCTATTTAAGCAGTTTAGGCACTTACGATACGCTTATAACTTTCGGCCAGGGTAGCACACAATATAATTTGGTGCAAAGCAGTGCCGAAATAGCTAACGACAAGGGCTTTATTTTGGCAAATGGCGAGCAAATCAACTACTCAAACAGCCTTAATAATATTGAAACGGTTACATCGGGCTATCGCCAACCGGCCGAAATCAGGCTTTTTAAAGACCTTGCTTTAAGTCTTGATCTACTGCTTTACCGCAAAAAACGGATTTATGCGGTTTCCCTATCATCCAACAACATTAAAGAGTTTAAGGATGCCGAAAACCTACATGCTATAACGTTTGACTTTGGTTTTAGATACAGCGAAGAACTGTTTACAACCGATCCTGCCGATGATAATGATATGCCAATGTTTTTGCCATTGGATTTGGCACAAATGCCCGATGCAGGTGGCCCCGATAATAGTTTAGATTACAGGTATTATTTAAAAACCGAAACCTATAACCAAACAGAGGTTAACAACCTGCTAAGTAAATTAAAGGATATTATTGATGCGGCAACCAAAAGAGAGGCCGATGATTATGCCGCTTTACTACTGGCACTGGCCAATAAATCAAACCTTGATCATACGCACCCGGATTATATAACACGTGAGGAGTTTAACGATTTGCTGGAAGCGTTAGATAATACCAAAATTGCAACCTACTTATACGTAAAAAGTACTGATCCTAATATTAGCTATGATGAGCAGGGGCGTTTTGTTTATAAACACGCCTCCCTGCTCAATCAAACCGGTTACCTCATTCAACCTTTGCAGGTGGGTACATTAAGCCCGGTTGATGGCGTAGACGTTTCTTATAATGCCGAAGCAGGGGCGTTTACTGTATTGGTACCGGGCTTTCAATTACTGGCCGATTCTACCATGGTCGTTTGGACATCCGATTACATTAACGTTCCGGATTCTAATCACCCGCAACCCGGCACCGATAATTTGAACATCGTACCGCTTACTGTAATTGCAGAAGGGCAAACGCAATTCAACATCTCCACTTTCCCAACTAAGCAAAGCTGGTTAAACATAAACGGGATTGAATATTATCTCACAGAGCATTATACCATTGGCTTAATCAATGGCAATGTTACGCTAACCTGGCTAAACATTTTCCCATTGTCACCATCAGACACCATTAAACTTTTTAAAGACTAATAACCATGTTAGACCCAAAGCAAATTAAAGCGGGCATCACGAAAGACAAATTATCTTTAGTTGCCCCAACCATCCCGGCCGATCCGGCAACAAAAGATTACGTTGACACCCTTGTACAACAGTCTATTTATAATCAGGATTGGAAAGCGTCCGTTCGCGCTGCAACAATAACAAACATATCGTTAACCGCACCGGGCGCGGCCATTGATGGTGTTAATTTAAACGCGGGTGATCGTATTCTCGTTAAAAACCAAACAACGCCCTCACAAAATGGCATTTATGTATTTGCTACATCATCTACAGCATTAGTACGGTCGCAAGATGCCGATAGCACCACGGAGGTAACGCCTGCAATGGCCGTTAGCGTTGAAGAAGGTACAGCAAATGGTTTAACATCTTGGAAACTTACAACTACCGGTGCCATAGTCATTGGCACTACAGCTTTAACATTTGCTTTGTTGGCTGTGTTTGTCGCCCCTGTTTTAACAACCAACAACAAGGATATCACCTGTAGTACTACTGTAAATGATTTCGATTTGGGTTGTGCGACTGCTATAGCTGGTACTCCGACCGCTGGCTCAGTCGTGTTGGTACTGATCAACGGCATTGCCGAGCGCCTGGGCGATGGTGTAAAAACTCGTTCTTGCTATTTCAGTGCAGATAATGGTAACACCGCCAAATCATGGGTAAATATTGCAGCCGGTGATAAACTTTACTGGGTTGGCTCGGTGGCTGGATACCAACTCGCAGCAACAGATACCGTTACATTTTTATACACAAACTAATGCCGATTTTCACCAAACAGATAAAAGATTTGCCTGCCTGGTGGACTAATATTAAAACCCAGGCACAAATTTTCTCGGGCGCGTTACGATTTGCTTTTCTCGCTGGAAGCGGCGAAAGGTTAGTAATTGTGGATACAAACAACAATGTTAGTGCAGACTATGCAATAGCTAATCCATATGTAGATGACACGGATATCATAGCAGCTATAACCGGCGCGACGTACAACGCAACTAATAATTTCACTTCGGCTATAACACCGGCGAACAGTAAAACGATGTACCGGGGGTATGTTTATAATGCCCCCGGTATAAAGTATGAAGCAATAGACGATAATGTTGTAGCACGAATCACACGCTCTTAATATGCCATATAGTAACGGATTAGGGAAACAAGTATTTAAACATGGCTCTAGGATTTTAGAACATCGATCAACAAACGAGCCGCTCATCTTTACTTTTTCGGGGATAGGCGTTGGTGTTGTTGCAGATGAGTTATTTTTAGGATTTTCATCGCCATCAACGGTAACTATTGATTGGGGAGACGGTAATGTTATTACCTACACGGCCAATTACGCGGATTTTAATTCGCCTTATGCAATACGTTTTTGTCCGTATAATTCAAACAACCCCAAAGCCCAATATTTTACTCAATATGCTTACGCAACCGGTAATGCTAGTACGGTAAGAACAATCAGTGTTAAAATAAATAACAGAAATTATTTAAACGAGGTTGTTTGCGCCATTCAGTTCTTGCAAACGCCAACGCTTAATATGGGGCAATTTAAATTGCTTTATAATTTCAGCATGCGGATACCTGCTGCTACGGCCAACTTAAAGGGGATATTTGCAAGCTCGCTTAACTCGGTATCTTATCAACTTACCGCAGGTACATCAGTACCAATTGATTTGTGTTACGCAACAATCAATTCGCTTACCCTTTTTACTAATGCAAACATGAATAATTTAAGCCTGTTGACTAACATAAAAGGGCTTAAATCACTTCGTTTGGACTGGTTAAGCCCCGATGCATATCAGACAGGCTCACCCATACCGCCAAGTTTTTCACAATTGACAATAACGAGTTTTGGAGGCTATGTTGGCAATTACGCTACATCTATCCTTAACATCCCAACTGTCATGAATAGCATTACTACCCTAGTCACGCTACAATGGCCAGGGCAAATCAATGCATGGACTGATTTGTCAAAGCTCGTAAACTTGACAACCCTATCGGTACTCTGCATTGATTTTACCAATCATTGTCCTGATTTCCTGCTCAATATTAATTGTAAGAGTTTAACTATAACCAGTTTTGGCTCTAGTAAAACAGCTGCTGCATTTTTAACACTTATTAATGCAGCAATTGACAATATGTATACGTGGGCTGTAGCTAACGCCCCAATAACTGGAACGGTCGCTAATAAGGCAAGGAATCAAATCCGCACGTATCTCGCAAATGGTAACATTGCAATGCCCAAACCTTCGGGTACTTATCAGGCACCGAGCGGATACGCTTTAGGTACCTCTAATGGGACACCTGCCAGCCAATTAGAAAAACTTTATGTTTTAGTAAACCAATACAAATGGGTATTCTCCGGAGTGCCAACATCTTAATTTATGGAAACAAATTATATTATCCGATTTGAAAACAATACCGTCACGCAATTATTTGAGGCGGTAGAGGGTAGCTTACTTATTGCGGGAAGCTTCATAAAAGCTACACTGGCCGATGCCAAAACGATGCTCGATGCGGCCGGGGTGGATTATTCAGATTTTAAAGAATTAGTAGACGCATGAACAACAAACCCGACATTATCCGCACCCCCGATAGCAATAACACCTTAGTCGACGTAAACTTAAAAGTGGCGGGTAGTTTTAGCCCACCAAATGGTACTGGGTTTAAAATTGATGGCCTGCAAGATGATGCTGTTTACATTTATGTAAAAACTGGTATGCCTACAGATGTGGCCTTGCAGATCTACTTTAACGGTGCAATTTATCAACTTAACCAAATCGGCCCCAAAGGCGATAAAGGGGATAACGGTGTAGATGGTAAATCAGCCTATCAGGTTTGGTTGGATGCCGGTAACAATGGCGATGTTAACGCATTTTTTTCGTTTTTAAAAGGTAGCAAAGGCGACACCGGTAATAAGGGTGATCCTGGCAACAATGGCAATCCGGGTAACGATGGCCGGTCAGCCTATCAGGTATGGATAGACGCAGGCAATTCGGGCGACATCAACGCTTTTTTTGCTTTCCTGAAGGGAAGTAAAGGAGACAAAGGCGATGCGGGTTCGCCCGGTGCAGAAAACGCAACATTGGATACCGTTTGTGGTAAAGGTGCTGATGGTAATAACACAGCCTCTACAACCCGCAATATTGCGGCACAAACCTTTTTTAAAATATCTCTACGTTCTGCCAAAAGGCAAATTAAAGATTACGTAGGCCAGGCACTTAAAACAATTAACCAGCTGCGTGTAAGAACCTACAAATACAAGAATAACGATGAGGGGCAAATAGGATTTATTATCGATGAGATAAAAGATAAATCACTGATCAACAACGCCGGTACTGCGATAAATACCGATAGCTTACTTGCTGTTGCCATAGTCGCTATTCAGGAACTAACTAAACGTGTGGAGGCGTTAGAGCATGAGCGCATGGCCTAATCTAGCATCAAACGAGACCGTAACACACGATGAGGTACAATGGGCTATAGCTAACAATTATTTAGCTATTCGCCCAGGTCAAACCGCCGACACGGGTAACGAATGTATTTCATCACCGCAGGCAATCGGCTGGCTTTTAATTGATAGTAATTACATGCCGCCCCTTGATCGCGGCGAACTCCCTGTAAAGGGTAATTTTGTGCCCTTGCCTGCTAGTGTAAGAGTGGTAGAAGATGAAACTTACAGCCCGCGGATTGATATTAACCTTTTCGTTTCTATTGATGACGTAACGCTTGTTAACCCTTCGTCAACTTTTGATCAAACCTATAGCGTTAAAGGCGGCTCTGTATTAGCCGCCGTATCGCAGTCGTTAGAGCCATCAACGGCGGTTAACGCAAAGAAGCATCTAAGAATATCGAATGATAATGGTGTTGTTTTTGATGGTTCTAACCCAAACCTAGACCCTAATCTCGTTTGGTCGGGAAGAATTGCTTCGGGTTCTAATTGGTTGGTTGAAGCATTTGGCACCGCTGATGCGCAAGATGGCGGCGGTACTGATCCAGGTAATGGCACAACTCCGCCGACGACCGGTAATGAAACTTTACTAATACAAAGTACATGGGATGCTCCAAGTAGTGGTGGCTATCAAAACGGCTCACTTACAATGACTGCTATTGACCTAACTACAGGATCAGAACGCGATACAATCATTTTACCTGTAACAGCAGATAAGAGTTTTGTTAATTGGAATTTTAAGGTAGTTCCAGATTCCAATAATATCAGGTATAAACTGGTAACAAATTCAAACTTTCGCGCCAACACAGTTTATTTCTACTACAGTGCAAATACGAGCCAACGGGCAGGTTATTTAACTATGTCACCTGGGCAAACGCAATATATAGACCTCCCGAAAGCAGGCATGGTGATATTCTTATAGCTACTTTGCCCGTCCTTTTTTACGGATCATGCGCTTGATACTTTTAAGGCATGATCCGGTTAAAAAAAGATGGTAAGTACTTTGATATTGACGATGGCGAAACGCCTACCATCGAGTGGGTATCAACCGTTTTTAATGACGATGCCGACTTTAAAGGCAGCTACTCCTACACCATCAAAGCCCCGTTTTCGGCCAATAATAACACTCTGCTCAAAAATGCCCATCAGATCGAAAATAGATCTGCACGCTACGCAGTAGATATCGTTATAGAAATATTCGGCCAGCAATGGAAACAGGCCAGTATGCCTTTCAGCATTACGCCCGAAGGCTACGAATTAAATTGCCTTATCGATAATGGGGAATTTGCCAACCTCATTAAAACTAAGATGCTACCCGAAATATTTGTAGTGCTTAAGGATAATGTACTATATGATTATCAATATGAGTGGTTAAGCGGTGATCCGCAAGAAACCATTAATGTATTAACAGATCGTGCCAACAACCCCGGTAAAGGCAGCTGTGTATTTTTTTCGCAAAAGAACGATCAAATGTTCGGTTCTTTCGATGGCGACACCCCGCCGTATGATGCCAACTATACTATCAATTATTACGAAAACACGCCTGCATTTTTAACTTACTGCCAGGCAAACGCCAACCGTAAAAAAGCTTTTTATAATCCCTCTTATTATTTGCGCTGGGTAATAACTCAAGTTTGTAAATACCTGGGCTTTGATACGCAAGGCGATTTCTTTACCGATTCTAATACAATTGGCTTGGTTATCGACAATACCGGCATTTTAGATTTATTTGATGTTTTCGCTTTTGATGGCTGCAAGCTTGCACCGGCAAAGCACCTTCCTAATATAAAAATTGCCGATTTCTTTAAATACGTGCGCTCTACGTTCAAACTAGCCATTTACTTTGATGGCAATGAGCGTATAGCATATTTTAACTATGCGCCTAAAATTGCTCTCGACCCCGATGCCGTAGATATTTCAGGCTTTACCGAGGCGGGCATAACAATTCAAAGCTATGTACCTACAGGATACGAGCTGGTACAAGCAGTTGATAATGATGATGCCCTTTTTAAAACTTTCCAGTATACAAAAAGCTATTTTATTGGTGACAGTGGCGATGATGACCCCCAACAGTTAAATACGTTTATCGGTACGCTGTTTATGACAGATGTTACCGACGTACGCCCTGGCACTACTGCAAAATGGCGCGTACCCCGTAAACGGCAACTGGCTAATGCTTATACTGGTATTGCACAAGGTACAGAGGCTTATAACGATGGCGGTTATAGCAAAAATGATTTCGCTTTTAGGGCATTAAACTATATCGGGCCAAAATTTGACAGTGCCGGCAATGTATATTATTACGCTACCAGTGATGGTAAAAACCCGGATGCTACAGTTAATCCCAATATTTTATCCTTATGGCTGGGTGACACAAACGGACTGATTGAAAAATACCTCAAAGCATGGTTTCTATATTTTTTGCGTACCGAAGATGTAGAAATAACAGCGCATTTGCCCGGTAGCTTATTGCTGAAGTTATCACCAATCAAAAAAATAACCTGGACAACGCCAACCCGCGCACTCATCCCGGCTATGATTAATCAGATTAGCTTCGAACAGTCTGATGTATATGAAAATAAGATAGCCGCCAAAATCCGGGTTTACCCTGTTTACAATCAGGCCGCGACCGATGTAAAAGCCTTTACCGAGTTTCAGCCCGGCGATATCGAAAACGAAGGTAGCATCTACGTTAAATTTCGGTTGGAAACCGTTTCCGAAGATTCTAAAACGCTATTCGGGCAAAAGATTGTCAGCTCACTTATACAAACCGGTTGGCTCGACTTTTTCAGCGATGAGGCATGTAGTAAGCCGCGTAACGTATCGAGCTTACCGGTAAACATGTTATACAACTATCGTGGAAAAAACGCGCGTAACTATGTGATCGATCAGCACTTCTCTGTTACGGCCAGCGGCACAAGTTATCAAATACAAACCGCGCTAGGAATTAGCCAAACCATTTATTACAAAAACAGCGGCGACTACTGGAACAAGTATTACGCGCTATTAGATGGCCCCGATTATATAGTAGTTAAATAATGGCAGAGGCACCGTTGATCAATATGGATGAGGCTGTTGAAGCCTGGGCAAAAATTACCGTCGACAAATTTCACGAAGCCTTAGATGAACACGAGATCGGCCTGTTAGATGGCGATTTGTGGCGAAGTATAGCGTTTGAGTTAGCCCGTAATGGCGGCAATATCGAGGAGGTGATTTTTAAGCTAAGGGCTTACGGCCGGTTTGTGGATATGGGCGTAGGCCGTGGCGTACCAATTGGTGGTAAAGGCTCATCCGCGTTTGAAAAAAGCCGGAAAGATAACGGCCAGCTGCATCAATACGGCCGCAAGCCTAAACACTGGTATAGTACAACTAAAACGCGCGAAGTGGCTATCCTTCGCCTGGTATTGGTTTCGAAGTACGGCCAAAAATCATTAGCCGCTATCGAAGGCGCTTTCCCTAAAATAGAAACTGTAAATATTTAAAAATGTCAACCCAAACCGAAAACGCAGTACTAAACGTAAAGATCAATGGTCAGCAAGCTATCTCTACTTTTACGGAATTAAACAAACTACGAAACGAGCAAATAGATCTCGTTAAAAAGTTAGATAAGAACAGCCCTAATTATAACGAGCAAAAGACAAAGCTTCAAGAATTGAATGCCCAGTATGCCGCTTGGAAAAAAGAACTTAACGGCGTAGCCAAAGCACAAGAGGGTGTTAAGCCTATAGATAGCTTATTGGGCACGCTAAAAGATCAGGCAGGCGGTAATGATAGCATATCAAAAATCCTATCCATTTTCAGTACAGGTTATGCCACTATTGCAAAAACCGGCGAACAAGCGTTAGCTGTCCTGATGGCTATTACCGGTGCGTCCAAAAAACAACAGGCCGCATTAAAGGAGGTATGGGAAGAGCAGGAAGCGTTAAGGCTTTCATTGGCGGCAAATGCGACCGAGCAGCAAGCCCTAGCCGCAGCCTTGGCCGCAGCTACAACCGCCGAAGAAGCTAACACCATAGCGACCGCCCAAAATAAACTGGTCGAACAAGAAAACGCTATTGCCACCAAAATACAGGCAGCTGCACAGGTAGAAGCAACGTTAGCCGCAGAGGGTAGCACTATCGCACTTAAAGCCCTCAAAATTGCACTGGCCAGTACTGGTATTGGTTTATTGATCATCGCCATAGCTGGCTTAGTTGCCTACTTTGAGCAGACAAACGAGGGCGCGAAAAAAATCAAAGTCATATTTGCCCAGGTAGATGCTTTGTTTCAACAGTTCATGAAAACAATCGCGCCTATCGGCAAGGCCCTTTACGATACATTCGCAGAAAGCCGGGGGCCACTTGAATTGTTTGGTGCGCTACTACGGCAAGCGGTACTCCCGTTAGCTACTTTAGTTACGCTGATTTCTGATATTAAAAACGGGAATTTCAAACAGGCCTTCATAGATGCCGGTAAGGCTTTTAACCAGTGGGGTAACAATATCCGCGATACTTTGCATGGTGCCTATGTTACCACAAAAGATTTAAGCCAAAATTTAGCCACCGCCACTAAGGGCATCGATCTTACCGGTGCCTCTTTTAAAAATGCTGCTATGCAGGCAAAGGAGGTTACAGTTGCCAGGCAGAACCTCACTAAAGAAGAACGTTTATGGAGCGAAGAAAAGATCAAACAACAGGGTGAAGTTGAGTTATTGACCAAGAAATTAAAGGATGGTTATTTAACAGAAAGCGAACGTTTGAAGCTGGGGGATAAAGCCAAGGCCTTACGCGAATCGATATTTAATAAAGATTTGGAGTACGCAAAAAAGAACGCCGAATTAGTGCAGAAAGAACAGGATTTAAACAGCAAAAAAGATTACCAAGCCATCACCGATGCCAAAAACCGTGTGCAGGAAGTAATCAACGCTAAGGAGTTGGAAGTGCAAGGCATCACCAATAAGCAAAGCAAGCTGGATGCGAAACAGCAAGCCCAACAGCTTAAAGCCCAACGCGATTTAGAAGCCTTCGGAAAGCGTTTTGAATCTGTACAATCTCAATACCTGGCTGTAGCTGATAAGGCCGCTGATGGCTCGCTCGATAGCCTGGATTCACAGATTAAGGTTATCAATGATAAGTTTCAAAAACTCATCCAAAACTTATCAAAAGCCGCTAAAGATAAAAATGCCTCTAAGGCGGCATCAGATCAATTGAACCAAGAAATTGAAGATATCAGAAAAAAGGGTGGCCTTATTGATCAGGAAATTGCCAAGGTTAAAAAAGCTCAATTTGAGAAGCAGCAAAAGTATAACGAAGCCCAACGCAAACAGGCAGAGGATTTTAATAAAAGTATTGAAACGCTGATTAACCAGGGTTTTGATAAACAAAAAGCCGAACTGGGTAACCAGCAGGATAATGATCTAAATGGTGTTACTGATGTTGACCCGGAAGCCGCAGAAAAACACCGTTTGGATATTAAAGCGGAATACGCCCAAAAAGAATATGAATTAGAGCAAACCAGATTAACCGCGCTTAAGCAGCTATATCAATCCGAAGCAAAAGATACAGCCACCATTGATAAAAAAATGGCGGATAACACTATTAAGGAAAACGAACGCGCTTCTAAAAAGAAATTAGATGATGATAAGAAATATAAGGAGGCCAAAAAGCAATTAGAGGCAATGGCTCTTGATGTTGTAGAACAAGGAGCCGAAGCGTTACAACAAGTCTTAGGAAAGAATACCATTGCCTACAAAGCCGCATTTGCAGTCGAAAAAGCAGTTGCAGCAGCACGTGTTATAATGAAAACTGAAGAATCTATTGCTGCATTTTCAGCCGCTAATGCCGGTATACCAGTTATAGGCGCAGGATTAGTTATAGCGTATAAAATAGCTGCGCATATTACTGAGGGGCTTTCACTTGCTGCCATCGCTAAACAAACCATTGATGGGGTTAGTGGAAATTCGAAATACGCCCAAGGTGGTATTTTACCCGATGGCCCTTCGCATGCTACAGGAGGCTTAAAACTGATTGACCCTTACGGTATGGTATACGGTGAAGTAGAAGGGGGCGAGCCCATATTAAGTAAAAACACCTATGCCAATAACAAAGGCTTAGTTGATGCATTGCTTAATAGTAAGGGCAAACAACTTAATTTAAACAGGATTAACGAAGCCACCACAAGCCGCGAACGCCGTATATCGAATTTAACAGTAGCCACAGCAACTAAGCGGGCATCGGTACCAAGTAGTAGTGACAAAACCGATAATACATTGCACGCTAGATTTGATGAATTAATTAAAGAACAGCAACTAACACGTACTGCATTTAAAAACATGAAGCTCATTTTTAGTAACCGCATTTTTAATAAGGAAACCGATAAAACCGCAAAAATTATAGAAGATGCAAATGCTTAGTTTTATATATTTATGCCTTAAATTTTATCACATGAAGAAAATAATACTGTATTGTTTGCTAAGCTGTTGTCTTTTTGGATGTAAAAAGGATTCTAAAACCCGAATGTACTTTTCCGCCTCAACGTCCAACGGGGAAAATTTTAAAATTAAAATCTACGACTATTTAACCGGAGAGGTTATTTACGAAAAACCAATTGGCGACACTAATAATGATTTCGGGGAGCGGTACGATCTAAGGCCAAAATCAAGTATACGATTATTGTGCTCAACAAATAGTAAGTCATTAAATATGAGTATACAATGTAGTGGAGTGATATTGAATGAATATAATACCTTCAATAATAAGCCAGGCACTGACGTCTATTTAGACGTACTTGTTCCTGATAAGAACTAACCAAGTATTAAACAAAAAAGCCAGCTAAATAGCTGGCTTTTTTGTTTAATAGCATTTTTTATCATAACACATAACTACTAATGTTCTAAGTATACATTGCATTTCTATGACAATAGAGCGATAATAGCAAAGTTATTTGCAGCCGTCAAAACAAAACGCCTCGGGCTTGCGGCACCGAGGCGTAATCCTAATTTATTTAGTCCCCTTAACCAAGACCAGAACAAAGATGTACAAAGATAATAAAACCTTAGTTGCCGAAGCAATAACCGAAGTAGAAAACTCAGTTTGCAACCTGATGCAGTTTGATAGCGCTGCCACTATACATGATGCCATTTTATTTATGTTAACAGGGGGACGAGAAAATGAACTAACCGAAGAACATCGCAAAGGGCTTTATATGGCTATACAGCATTTTAATGCCATACAAAAAGTGCAACTGGTACACAACATTGAAAGATGTATAGTGAAAATTGCTTAATACAGAATAAACTAAAGCAAACACAGAAAAAAAGAGGCATTTCTGTAAAATAAAATCATATTTTAAGATTTTGCTAAAACATGTTTTTATTTTATTAATCTATAAATCAGAATATTACAAATTACTCTTAATTTACTTTGCTAATATTATTAGCATTTACTAACTTTAATCATTCTTTAAAACTAAAGAGGTTATCACAGAATGAATACAGAAATAATTAGAGCCAAGACACAAAAACAAATCGCCCAGTATTTGGAGGTTTCCGACCCGTTACACATGATGTCATTATTAATGCAGTTTGCTCAAACCCGGCGTTATGATTTATCGGATGAACAGTATCGTGAAATAAGCTGTTGCCACAATTTACTGGCAGCGATTTTTAGAAACGAATAAAGCCGGGCTTAAGTCCGGCTTTAAATTTCATTAAAATTATCCATCAGCTTTTCTGCTCGCTTTTCGCTCATCTTCATATAAATCTGCGTAGTTCTTATACTACTATGCCCCATAAGTTCACGTAGGGTGCCAACGTCACCGCCAAGCTCAATAAACATTGTAGCAAAAGTATCACGGCTTACGTGAAAAGTAAGTCTTTTTTCTATGGGTGGTTTGGCCGATGCAGCTATTACCTTTAACTCGACATTGCAGGTTTTGTCTGCTATAGTTCGAAATAACTGACCTTTTCGACCTTCTATAAGACTTAAAGCAAAGTCAGCTAATTTAACAGTTACTTCCTTTCCGTATCTCTCACCCTTTTTGGTTTTGACAGTTAATTTACCATCATTAATCATACTTCTGGATACGAGCGCACTATCACTAATTCTAATACCTGTATAACAACTAAATAAAAACTTACGGAGTACTTCCTGCTGCAAATCAGTTAAGGTTTCAGCTTTAAACAACTCTTTCAATGCTTGCAGTTCAGATTTTTCTAATACCTGACGTATCCCTTCTCGATAGGTTTTTGGAGCTTTGGAAAAAACATTGGAATTCATCTTAAAACCATCGTTTTGCGCGCTTAAGAAATACGATTGTAACGTCTTAATCGCACGCAACGCTGAATTATACTGCAACCCGCCTTTGCCCTTTTTCATTAACCATTTGTGATAGTTACTGATAAAATCAGATGTTATATCACCCATGCTTAAAAAGTCTTTGTTGCCAATAAATTTCCTCAATCTGTTTAAGTCAGAATTTTGATAATCACGTGACCTGGTTGAAATCATTCCATTACTCAGCTTTTCCTGCATCCTGTTATTCCAATAAAACAAAAAGTTATCGCGGCTTTCAAATGTATCGAACTCTTTAACGAACTGATCTAACGTTAACGCTCTGCTTTCGGCAAAGAATCTGAGCTTTATACGATTTGCCCTGCCCTTCGCTTCGTTCACGATCATATTTACACTATTAACGTCCTGATCTTTGGAATGCCGTGGTAATGCTTGCTCGCTTTTTGAATCAAAGTGCGCTATTGGCCAATTAACATTTAAATTAATTTCCTTCTTTTTTCTATCAATAGTCACCCGCAAATACAAGGTATTAGTGCCATCAGCCCTTACATGAGCTTGCGGATAGACCTTTAAAGTAACTGACTGGTTAAAATCGCCCGACTTCATATTTGTGAAACAGTGTGAAACATTTGTGAAACATATACGGAAAACACGGCCTTTTCGTCGTATTTATTTTGATTTGTGAAACGAAAAAACGGCCTTGATTGTACATCAGAAGCCGTTTTTCTAATTGGTGGTGGTCCCGACGGGAATCGAACCCATATCTAGAGTTTAGGAAACTCCTATTCTATCCGTTGAACTACGGGACCGTTGCAGGTGCAAATATAGTAAATGTGGGGATGTGCGTATGTGCAGATATGCAAATAATTGAGCTGCCCCAATCTGCACCTTTGCATATCCGCACATTTGCACATTATCTTATTCCAGAACCTGGCGGCATAGCGCTGGCGGGCGAAACAAATTCGAGTTTTCCCTGGGCGTTTTCGGCCATTAGGATCATGCCTTGCGATAGGATACCTTTTAGCTCGCGCGGCTCCAGGTTTACTAGGATGCTTACCTGTTTACCGATGATGGCTTCGGCTTCAAAGTGCTCGGCAATGCCCGACACCACGGTACGGGTATCAATACCTGTGTCGATTGTCAGCTTCAAGAGCTTCTTGGTTTTGGCTACCTTTTCAGCGGCAACAATGGTACCTACACGGATGTCCATTGCCGCAAACTGATCGTAGTTGATGTTTTCTTTTGCTGGTGTTAAAGCGGTTTCGACTGCTTCTTCAACAATTTCGGGCGCAGCTAACGAATCAGCTTTGGCTTTCAATTTTTCAATCTGCGTTTGGATCACATCATCCTCAATCTTCGCAAATAATAACGAAGACGGGTTTAGCTGGTGGCCGTCTGCAAACTTAATTTCCTGATCGAAGGTGACTGTACCAGCCGGCCAGTTAATCATATCAAATATTTTGGCAGATGTACCCGGCAAAAAAGGCTGCAAACAAGTAGCCAGATGACCGATCAATACCAAGCAATTATGCAGGGCATTGCGTGCCGCTTCAGGATCGTTTTTAAACGTTTTCCAGGGCTCTTGCTCCGTAAGGTAACGGTTTCCCAAACGGGCCAGTTCCATCACATTCTGCTGCGCCTGACGGAATTTATAAGTCTCGAAGCTAACTTCCAGTTCGTCATAGATTTGGGCAACGGCAGTATTTAAACTTTCGTCAGTAAACGTTAAATCGCCTGAAGGGCTGCTTACTTTACCATCAAAAAACTTGTGCATCAACACCATCACACGGTTAATAAAGTTACCAAGGATGGCTACCAGCTCGTTATTCACACGGGCCTGGTAATCTTTCCAGGTAAATTCGCTATCGCTGGTTTCTGGTGCAATGGCGGTTAGGTAGTAACGCAGTTCGTCAATCTTATCCGGGAAATCGGCCAGGTACTCATGCATCTCAATGCTCCATCCGCGGCTGGTCGACATTTTATCACCTTCCAAATTCATGAACTCATTAGCCGGAACATTCTCTGGCAATATAAATGAACCCTGCGCCTTCAACATCACCGGGAACACAATACAATGGAACACAATATTATCCTTACCAATAAAGTGTACCAGTTTGGTTTCTTTATCTTTCCAGTAAGGCGCCCAGTCTTTGTTGTTATCAATAGCCCATTGTTTGGTGGCCGAGATATAGCCAATCGGCGCATCAAACCAAACGTAAAGCACTTTGCCATCGGCACCGGCTACAGGTACCTTAATGCCCCAGTCCAGGTCGCGGGTTACAGCGCGTGGGTGCAGGCCGCCGTCAATCCAGCTTTTGCACTGGCCGTAAACGTTGGTTTTCCAGTCTTTGGCGTGGCCTTCCAAAATCCATTCTTTTAAAAATGGCTCGTACTCGTTTAATGGCAAGTACCAGTGTTTAGTTGGTTTTAATATCGGTTTCGCACCACTCAAGGCCGAGTGCGGATTAATCAACTCCTCGGGACTTAATGACGTTCCGCAGCGTTCGCATTGGTCACCATAAGCATGGTCGTTACCGCAGTTAGGGCAGGTACCAATAATATATCTATCTGCTAAAAAAGCGTTAGCTTCTTCATCAAAATATTGCTCAGAAGTTTTCTCTACAAAATCGCCTTTGCTGTTCAGGTCGGTAAAAAACTCCTGTGCAGTTTCGTGGTGTAATTGCGAGCTGGTACGGTGATAAATATCAAAAGAGATATTTAATTTCTCGAAACAGTCTTTAATCAGTGCGTGGTATTTATCAATAATAGCCTGCGGCGTGGTATGCTCTTTCATGGCCTGGTTGGCAATGGCAGTACCATGCTCATCAGATCCACAAACAAAAACTACATCGCGTTTTTTAAGGCGCAGGTAACGGGCGTATAAATCGGCCGGGATATAGGCACCAGCCAGGTGACCGATGTGCTTTGGCCCATTTGCGTAGGGTAAAGCCGCGGTGATGGTATATCTTTTATATTTTTGAGTTTCCAAAGTTTTCAGCGCTTTGTTATAATTTGGCAAAGATAATATATTAAACATGAGCATAACGCCCCCTTATCTTAAAAAAGGCGACCTGGTTGCCATAACCTGTCCGGCTAAAAAACTGCCTAAGCCTATGGACGATGCAGTTGCCCTGCTAAAATCATGGGGATTATGCGTGGTTTTGGGCGAAACCGTAACCGCCTCTTACCATCAATTTGCCGGCGATGACGATTTGCGAGCACGCGATATGCAGCGCTTCATTGATGATAACGAGGTAAAGGCCATTTTTGCCGCACGCGGTGGCTATGGCACCATCCGTATTATTGATGATATAAATTTGGATGGGTTGAAGCAAACCCCCAAATGGATCATCGGCTTTAGTGATATTACGGTAATACATGCACATGTGCAGGCCAACCTCGGGCTGCAAAGCATCCACGGGCAAATGCCGATTAATATCCCCGATGCTTCGGCGCAATCATTACAATCGCTTAAAAAAGCGCTCTTTGGCGAAGAGCTTAGCTATAGTTTTACAACCAGTAGCCAAAATAAACTGGGTACAGCACCAGGCGAGTTAACCGGAGGTAACCTGATGATGCTTATTTCCGTATTAGGCTCTGCTTCGGATGTTAACTGGGATGATAAAATACTCTTTATAGAAGATGTGGGCGAGTATCTGTATTCTATAGACCGCATGATCCACACTTTAAAAAGAGCCGGGAAACTTAAAAATCTGGCCGGTTTAATAGTTGGTGGATTTAGCGATGTAAAAGATAACGACATTCCATTCGGCTTCACCGTGAGCGAGATAGTGTTAAATGCGGTTGCAGCTTATAACTACCCGGTTTGTTTCGATTTTCCGGGCGGGCACGTACCCAATAACAATGCATTAATATTGGGCAGAACAATAAATTTAGTAGTACAACCGCAACAAGCGGATATAAAATTCATTTAACAACAACCTTATTCAATTATGGCGTATTTAGGAAAACTGGGCAATTACAAAAACTTCGGGCTGTTGATAGTACGGGTTGGCTTGGGTATTATGTTTATTTATCACGGTTTCCCCAAATTAGCTGGTGGTGTAGAAGGATGGAAGGCATTGGGCAGTGCAACCAAATATGTGGGTATTACATTTTGGCCAATGATATGGGGTTTGCTCTCTGCCGTAGTAGAAACCTTTGGTGGTTTTTTGCTGATCATTGGCTGGGCTTTCAGGCCGGTTTGCCTATTACTCCTTATTAATATGCTGGTAGCTGTGGCCATGCACTTAGGCAAACACGATGGTTTGGGCGAAGCATCACACGCCATTGAAGATGCAGTAATGTTTGCGGGGTTATTATTTGTTGGCCCCGGGGCTTATAGTGTTGATAAGAAGTAACCCCTTCAAATAAAATGAGACATAAAATTTTGTGCCTCTACAGATAACAAATAGAAAGAGACGCTAGGTATTACGTCTCTACGGAAAGCAAAAAAGGTCACCGATATAATATCGATGACCTTTTTTATTATAAACCGGTTATTGATTAATAACCTGGGTTTTGAGCTATGTTAGCATTTCTTGTAACCTCATCAACCGGTAGTGGCCATATATAGTGGAAATCTGTATATGGAATTGCCGCTTTAGAAGTGGGAGTTACCGGGCGAGGCAGTGCAGTGCTATACTGCGAACCATCGCCTTTTAAATCTGTAACTAATGATTTTGCAGGGATACCGCCACCTGCTACAGCAAAAGCTGATTTCGCCAAACGGGTGATATCCGGCCAACGACGACCTTCGCCAGCAAACTCGATACGACGTTCGTTTAAGATGGCTTGTGTTAAAGCGTCACCAGTAGCAAAACTTGCAATAGTGTATTGGCTAGCCACCGGCACAGCGCGGTTACGTACTGCATTAAGTAGGGCTAGAGCGTTAGGGCTAAGTGCCGTTGTACGGGCATAAGCCTCGGCAACATTTAATAAAACTTCAGCATAGCGAATCATCGGTGCATAATCTGTTGCATTTGTAGGGTCACGATATTTGTAGTTATAGAAGTATTTAGCACCAGTTGTAGCTGCTTGTACTTGCAATAAAGTCCTTCTGGTATCACCAGTTACCCAAAACGACGCACTATATAAATTAGGGCTTGTGGCTACGAGGGCACGTGCACCATAAGTAGTAGTTTGACCAACAATTGTTGCCGGCCCAAACATGTTTGGCAATGCACCATTTACACCACCGTTAGCGGCCGCACTATTCTCGATAGAAAATATAGACTCTGTGCTTTTGTTGTTAACAAATGGGCCATCTGGCGATGCAGTAAGCGCGTAACCACCAATAGGGCTTGTAAATGGAGCAGCATTAGCACTTGCGCCTAGTTTTGCACCTTCTGTAATTACACCGGCAAAATCTTCCATATGTAATTTTACACGGGTTTTAAGTGCAATAGCAGCACCTTTGGTAGCACGGGTAACAGAGTTAACACTGCTTGTTGCTGGCAAATTAGCTTCAGCGAAATCCAAATCAGCTAAAATTTTGGTATAATCATCAGCAACTGTACCTCTACCCACTTTAAGCTCGGTTGACACCTGGCTTGGATCTGTAATAGCAACTGTACGATAAGGTATGCCAACAGCAGTACCTTTACCATCAACGTAAGGGCGGCAAAAATCAATAACTAATTCATGATGAGCCAAAGCACGCAAAAATCTTGCTTCCGCTTCATACTGTATCGCTGCTGTTGCAGAAATAACACCGGTTGAGCCGGCCTTTTGTACGCCCGCAATAAAAATGTTAGCTTCATTAACAAGGGTGTATAGGTTTCCCCACATGTTAAGGTTATTTGCAGTTGTAGGATCTATCAGTGTTTCATAAGTAAGCTGATAAAATGTTGCAAGGTTAACCATATCCTCACCACGCATCTCAGACTGCTCAATAGAAGCTGCGCCAAATGGATAACCACGGCCTGCACCACCATTGTACTTACCAACCGATGCCGAGTTATAAACGCCAACTGCAGCCAGCTCAACGTAAGCAGGAGTAGAAAAAACTACACTTTGTGCAGGCGTATTTATCGGATTTAGGTCTGTGTATTTTTTGCATGATGCTGTCATAAGCACTGCTGCAAACGAGGAGAACACTAACCCTCTTTTTATCATATTATTTTGTAAAATCTTTTTCATCTTTTTAATAATGTATTATTAAAATCCAACGTTGATACCTAATGTGTATGTACGGGCACGTGGGTTAGTGTTATAATCTACACCAGGTTGCGCATTCGATATAGAGTTTGATGTTTGTGTTAAGTTCAACTCAGGATCTAAACCTTTGTAATGAGTAATAACAAAAGCATTTTGGACCTGTGCATAAACTCGAACACGGTTTAACATCAATCTGTCTAAGAAAGCCTTTGGTAGAGTATAACCAAAAGTAAGATCTTGGGCACGGATAAATTTACCATCTTCAACAAAGCGGCTTGATGCAGCGCTGGTTGTATTAGTAAACGCATCGCGGCCATAGTATAATCTTGGCACATTAGTAATTTGGCCTGGAGTTGTCCATCTTTCAAGAAGTTCTGTTCCACCATTTAAAAACTTCTGGTTTAATAAACTTTCCTGACGGGTAACATTCATTACTTTGTTACCACCAGAGAAGGTAAAGAATACGCCCAAGTCAAAGTTTTTGTATCTGAACGTGTTATTAAGACCACCAAAGTAAGTTGGATTACCGTTGCCTAAAACTTTCTTATCTGTTGTTGCACTTAAAGTTGATGCTGTAGTAAGGGCGGTTGGGTTATTAGGGTCATACACATAATATGTTTGGTTAGCGATGTTACCTTGAACTAAAGTGCCATTTGACTTAGCATATAATGGGTTACCATTAGCCGCATTTACACCTCTGTAATCATAACCATATAAAGCACCGATTGATTGGCCAACTCTAATAATGTTATAATTATTAATGATATCACTATTGTTGTTAGATAAGGCAGTAACTGTATTTTTAACAAACGTAATGTTGAAATCAGTATTCCAGCTAAAGCTCTCTTTCTGGATGTTTAAAGAAGAAATAGAGAACTCGAAACCTTTATTAACCATACTACCAACGTTTTGGTTGATAGAGTTGTTAGGCAAGCCCAATGATGTAGCGGTTGGTGCAGCAAGGATCAGGTTATCTTTATTATCCTTAAAGTAATCTGCAGTAACAGAGATCCTGTTTTTAAACAAACCGAAATCTAAACCTAAATCAAGTTTTTTACTGGTTTCAAATAACAAAGCATTGTTACCAACCTGGCTATAAAGCAATGCACTTTGTACACCATAAACAGCAGCAGAGAAAGTACCTGCATAAGGATAGTTACCGATATCGGTATTACCTACCTTAGCATAGCTACCTCTTAATTTCAAATCGCTGATAAAGCTTAATGCTTTAGAATCTTCAAAGAATGATTCTTTTGAAATACGCCATCCTAATGAACCACCTGGCAATTTAGCATTTTGATTTCCTACCGGTAACGAAGAAATTTTATCATTACGGAAGGTTGCACTTGCTAAGTAACGGTCTTTGTATGAATAGTTGATACGACCGAAGTATGATTGATAAGCCTGTTCGGCAACACTACCACCAATGCTAAATGTTGATTGGGTTAAAGAGTTGCTGATGATATTCTGTCCACCAAAAAAAGTACTTGAAATTTGTGATCCGCTTGCGTTAAATGATCTGTATCTCGAATGCTGATACTCTAAACCAGCTACTGCGTTAATGCTGTGATCGCCGATTTTTTTATCATAACTCAATGTATTAATCCAGTTGTATCTAAACTGAGGGATGTATTGCTGGAATTCATAACCTTTAGTTGCACCACCACCATCACCATGTAATGGATCTAAATATTGGTAATCTTCACCAAATAATCCGTTAGTACCAATCTGCGTTTTAACGTTTAAACCATCAATGATTTTTATGTTGGCAAAAGCGTCACCATTTAAAGCGATAGTTTGGTTACGGAAAATGTTATGATCAATTACATATTTAATGTTGGTGTAGTTATCATCAATCTCTTTTGTATTGCTGCCTTTACCCAAACGTGCGTTATCCGCGCTTAGGTTATAAGAACCATCATTATTAAAAGCACCTACGTTAGGTAAAGCACGGATTGCGTTACCCACGTTGCCAGATAATGAGTTGGTACCAGAGTTTAAGCCGTAATTATAAGTATAAGATATCCCACTGTTAATACCCACAGTTAAGTGGTTGTTAAATGCTTTTTGCTCTACCTTACCTCTAACCTGATATTTTCTTTGGCTGTTAGGCTTGATGATACCATCCATGTTTGCATAGCCTAATGAGAAATAGTAATTGGTCTGATCAGTTGCACCGCTTACAGAAAATGCGTGGTTTTGTTGAAAAGCGCTGTTGTTAAACACTAAATCTTGCCAGTTGGTATTAATTGGGTTACCATTTGCATCTTTACCTGGGAAAGCTTGTTTATAAGCACCAGATTGTTGACTTGCTGCTGTTGCTGCGTTATAAAGCTTTTCGTTGGCAATAGTTATAAATTGATCTGCGTCTAAAAGATCAAATCTTTTAGATGGCTGGGCAATTGCAAACCATGCATCGTACGACATTTTTGGTTTACCAACTACACCTTTTTTAGTGGTTATTAAAATTACACCACCAGAAGCTCTTGAACCATAAATTGCAGTTGCAGCACCGTCTTTTAAAACGTCTACACTTGCTATATCATTAGGGTTGATATCACCAAGCGGGTTATATTGTGCAACACTGCTTTGGTTACCAGTAATCATTGGCACACCATCAACAACGTATAATGGATCAGAACCATTAGAGATTGAGCTGGTACCGCGGATGCGGATACGTGGCGCTGTACCCAGGATACCATTTGATGCGGTTACCTGTACACCTGTTGCTCTACCGGCTAAAGCCTGGTCAAAACTAGCCACCGGCTGATCTGTAAATGCAGCACCTTTAAGGCTTGTTTGAGCACCTGTAACATCTTTTCTTGCCAATGTACCGTAACCAACAACCACAACTTCGTTTAATGATTTTTGGTCTGATAACATTGTTACATTCATGTTGCCATTACCTACAGGTACTGCAAATGTCTGATAACCCACAAATGAAAATACAAGTGTTGCACCACTTGGGGCCGACAATGTAAATTTACCTGTGTTGCTTGTTTGAGTACCTCGATTTGTTCCTTTGATAACAACGCTTACTCCGGGAAGCGGAAGTCCATCATCTTTCCCGGTTACGGTACCGGTAATTGTACGATTTTGAGCATAGGCTTCAGAACCTATCATTGTCAAAACCCACAAAAAACTTAGTAGAATTTTTTTCATGCGTTAATAGTTTGTTTAATTAATAGGCTAAAAATATGTTATTTTTATAAATAACAAAAAAAATTATCCGTTTTTTATAATTAAAACTAATTAAAATGGATTATTAGTATCAAAAACAAAAGACAAACACACACCTAAAAGTCATTTTTTTAGATGCAGTGATGTGTTCGAAAACAGGCTTTAAACGTTTTAGAGCGGGATTTGGGCAATTTCGTTCAACTTTTAGTTGCGGATAGAAACCTTCATGATTTCTTCATAAAAAAATTGCAAAGATTTAACAAACCGATTTTAAAAAATGCGCAAATAGCTGGCATTCTTTAGGATGAATTGTACGAGAAGATAGATGGCGGTCAGTATTTTTTAAAGAGATTCTTGCCTTGGGGGTGTTACCGACGAGAAAATTTCTTTATTTGCTAAAAATAGCAAATTTCGGCAATTAAAAAACAACTATTACAAAAAAACCCGGAAAGCCTTGAAGGCTACCGGGTTAAAAATCAAAATTTATATTATGTTATCTGCCTATGAGTTTGTTATACAACTGCTCATTACCAGACATTGGCCAGATATAAGCGGCATCGGTAGGCTTAATTAACGGCACGTTTGATTTAGCAGGTACAGGTAACACCAAGCGAGCTAAATCGGCCCATCTTAAACCTTCGCCCAAAAACTCGATGTTTCTTTCTTGCAAAAGGGCGGCTTCAAGGTCTGTAGCGCCATTAGGGAAACTGGCAGGAGTGAATACAGTAGATGCATCAGAACGGCCCCTAACAGCATTCAACAGCGCGATAGCAGTGGCATCAACAGTATTTGCACTGCGTACACGAGCTTCAGCCAAATTTAACAATACTTCAGAATATCTGATAATAGGTGCCCAATCCACATAAGGAGAAGCACCAGGCCATTTAGTAAGATAACTATGGCCGCTTTTAACAACAATCAAAGCTCTTCTGGCATCAGCTGCTTTCCATTTTGTATCAGCAACTACACCTGCAGGGTTCAGGTAAAACTCGGATGAACCCAAACCCCCAAAATAATCGGCTAATGCGTTTTGAGCACCTACTGGTTCTGTAGTGGTGAAAGGCATAGACAATATAGATTCTGTTGTAGTATAAGGCGCTTTAAATACATTAGCGATAGAGGATTGCAAAGCAAAAGCAACTCCTGTAGGCGCCGTAAAAGATGTAGTACCAGAAACTATTTTAGCGGCTTCGGTAATTACATTTGTATACTGCTGCATGCTTAGATAAACACGCGTTTTAAAAGCAATTGCTGTGTTTTTATGAGCTCTGGTTGTGTTGGTAGCAGCATCAGCGTAAGAAGCAGGCAACGCGGTTTCTGCAGCATTTAAATCTGATATAATTTGTGCATAAACCTGTGCAACCGTAGATGGTGCCAAGTCATAATTACCATAAACAGAATTCCCGGTTAAACGCAACGGCACGCCTGCGCTGGCACCGGCGTTAACGCCGTATGGCTGGCAATAAAATTGCAACAGGCTGTAATAAGCCAAAGCACGTACAAATTTAGCCTCGGCAATATAGTTAGCGCTTAATGCAGCACCGGCAACGGCAGTACCCGTTGTACCCATACCGTCAATAAACAAATTACAGTTATTGATAGTTTGGTAAGCTTGCTGCCAAAGGTTTAATACTTCAGAGCTGGTGCTGGTTACGCTTTCTGTCCAGGTTTGGTAAGCTGTTACAGAGTTAGCGGTCGAGTTTATCCAGTTCTCGGCTTTCACATCATTGTAAACCTGGTAACGCCCACCATATAACTGCCCGTTTCTTAAACCGGCATACAAACCTAAAACTTGGCTCTGAATACGAGCCACCGTCGAGAACGGCTGCCCACCCTGGTTAGAAACCGACGTTTGCAGCGCGGGGTATAAATTATTTTTTTGGCAAGAGTAGCTGCTCAGCAACGCTACACCAATTATATATAGTAATTTCTTTTTCATTTCCTTATTATTAATCGTTAAAACTTAACTGAAAAACCCGCAGTTAGTGTTCTGCCATTGGCTGCTGTATTTCTGTCGACACCAGGGGTGCTATTACCGTTGATGCTAGCACCATTTGAAGCAACCTCTGGGTCTGGGCCTGGGTATTTAGTAACTATAAACAAGTTATAACCAGTCACATAAAACCTTAAACTCGAAAGGCCGATTTTGTTTAGCACAGATTTTGGAAGGGTATAACCAAGGTTGATAGATTTAACTTTCATGAAATCGCCTCTATAAACATTGAAGTCTGTTGGAAACGATGTACCATTTGAAACGTTATCACCAAAAACAACTTTAGGATATTTAGCAACCTGGCCAGGAGTGGTCCAATGGTCTAAAATATTTGTAGAGTTGTTCCAGAAACGTTGGTCTGTTAAAGTAGAACCGGTTCCGTAGTATAAGTTGAAACCTAGTTGGTAGGTTAATAACACATTCAGATCAAAGTTTTTGTAATGAAATGTATTGCTGAAACCACCGATTTCTTTAGGAGTAGCATTGCCGTAATCAACCGCATCTGCTGCCTGATTAATAGTATTTGGCGTACCATCAGCTTTTACATATGGCGTACCATCCATGTTGTAATAGTGGGTTGTACCAGTAAAAGTGTACTCTACTTGTTTTCCTTGTCCGTTAATGAATATTCTTCTACCATTAGCAGGGTCAACACCCGCAGATCTTACAATGTATAGATCGCCAACAGAACTACCTACTTTGTTAATGTTGGCAATTTCAAGACTTGACGTTGAGTAAGTAAATGAATTAGTACCCGGTATTAATCCCGTGATTCTGTTTTTATTAAAGCTGATATTAAAGTTTGATGACCATCTGAAGTTACCACCTCTGATAATGTCGGCGTTAAAATCAAACTCTAAACCTTTATTGTACATAGAACCAATGTTAACGGCTGGTGAAGCAGTTGGGTTTGGCAAACCGGCAGATGGAGGCAACGGAACGTTAAATATCAACCCATCGATATTATTTTTGTAGTAACCAACGGTACCGGTAATGCGGTCATTGAAGATACCGAAATCAAAACCAACGTCTGTTTTCTTGCTTTTCTCCCATGCCAACGCGTTATTACCTGTATTATTCGGCTGCAAAGTAGGATTACCATTATATAAGCCACTGGTATTATAAGAGTTAGCAGCACCGTAAGTACCATAAGATGCATAGTCATTTAAACCTGCATTGTTACCCACTATACCATAACTTGCTTTAAGTTTAAAACTGCTGAATATTTTATCAGCTTTAATACCAGACCAGAATTTTTCTTTGGTAATTTCCCATGCGGCACCAACACCAGGGAAGTAACCATATTTTTTGTCAGAACCAAAAGCCGAGTAGCCATCTTTACGGATAGTACCGCTTAAGAAATACTTTTGATCGAAATTATAGTTTAAACGACCGAAGAAAGATACCAGGTAGTTTGTAGTATTGGATAAGCTATTCGTGGTAACGTTAACATACCCGGCTTGTATCTGGTTAAATGCCGGATCTGACAATATAGTACGGTTTAAGCCGAAACCATATTGATTTGTACCCTGCTGCTCGTTACCCAACAATACGCTTAAATTATGTTTGGCAAAAAAAGTATAATCAAACTGGGCTGTATTGATCCAATCATATCTCTTGTATTGTGTATAATTTGCGGTAGCACCGGCATTGTTTTGCTGAACACCGTTAACTACAGAGAAGTTAGATATCGGGTTGGTAAACAGATCGTTGGTGGTATACAGATAATCGATACCGTATTGCGTCTTCAAGGTAATCCACGATAACGGATTCACTTGCAAGTAAACGTTAGCTGCAGTGTGATTAATCTCGTTGTTCTGACGATCAAGATCTAAAGACGGGATAGGGTTTGGATAACTGATTGCATAACCTTTGTTATTCATCACCCCAATACCTGCACCTGTAGGGTTTAAATTGTAACTACCATCATTATTGTATGGACCTAAGTTTGGCGGCAACAACAATGCTATACGCCCCAAACCGTTGGTAGCATAGGCCTCACCGCTTAAAGAGCCGGATGAGCTTGCTGCAAGGTTTAACTGATCTGAATAAGAGAGCTTAGCACCCAACGAAATATATTTATTCGCTTTGTGGTCGATGTTAAACAACATGCCTTTGTTAGAGAAATCGTTTTTCTGAATAACACCTTGTTGCTTACTGTAGTTAACAGAACCATAGTATGTTGTTTTATCAGTACCACCAGATATACTTACGTTACTGTTATACGAGGTACCTGTTCTGTAAATAAGCTTTCCCCAATTGGTATTGATTGGATTACCATTGGCATCAGGAGTTAGGGTAGTATACTCCAACGGGATAGTTTGCGGATTGGTTACCGTTGCGTTGTAAACACCCGCATTTACCATTGCTTCGTTTTTTAGCGCAACGTATTGAAACGCATCCAAAACCTTAGGTAAACGGTTTACTTTAGTTGCACCAACCCAGCTATCAACACTTACAGTTGCTGCACCCTTTTTACCTTTTTTAGTGGTGATAATTACAACACCATTTGCACCACGGCTACCATAAATTGCAGTTGCCGATGCATCTTTCAAAATTGTGATATTTTCGATATCATCATTGCTAATGTTAGCCAACGCGTTACCACCAGATTCGCCACCGCTAAAATCACCGGTAAAACTCACCACGCCATCAACCACAATAAGCGGCTGCGAGCTCAATGAAATTGAGTTAGTACCACGGATGTGAAAAACAGGAGGGGTGTTTAATACACCGTTAGGGATTGTAATTTGTACTCCCGCAGCTTTACCTGCAAGTGATTGCTCAAAGTTTTGTACCGGCTGCTCAATCAGGTCGGAACCCTTTATCTGTGAAACCGAGCCAACACTGGCCCTTTTAGATTGCGAACCGTAACCAACTACCACAACCTCATTCAGATCATTGGTGCGGCCTGATAGTTTAACATTTAAATGCTCGCCGCTAGGTTCTACCGTTTGGGAGGCAAAACCAAGATAAGTAAATATAAGTGATTGCCCGGCACCCACTTTAATAGTGTAAGTACCGTCGGCCTTGGTTTGGGTACCCGTTTTAGTACCTTTTACAACCACGCTCACCCCTGGTAAAGGCAAGCCGTCATCGCTACCGGTAACCGTACCGGTAACTGTTCGGTTTTGGGCATAGGCATTTGAGCCTATAATAATCAAAACCCATAAAAAATTAAGTAAATTTTTTTTCATGCGTTATTAGTTTGTTTAATTAAGTTGTTTAGAAGTAGCTAACAATGCAATCAACAAAAAAAAATACACATTTTATTAAAACCTTCTTAACTTTTTAGTTACAATGATGAATTTTTTATAATAAAATCATGAAAAAACAATGAAGAAATATAAAATAAATTAAAATAAAATAACAAACATCAAAAATTACATACCTTTTTAGAAGAAACTATAAAATTTGATTCATAAAAGCTCATAAAATTTGACAAAAATGAAAAAATGATTAAAAAAAAATTAAAAATTAAAAAACACCTTTTAAAATTTAGACTATTCACAAAAACCTAGTGTTATTACCAGCCTTTTTTTTAATTTATTTAAAGTAAGTCGTTTTAAATAGGCTTTCAATAAAAATGCCTATTTATAATCTAAAAATGAAAAAATACGGCACTTACTTTCTGGTAAGTAGCAATCAACCTAGCTTTTCATAAATATCAGCACTTAAACAGTTTGCAATAAAAAAGATACCTAAACAAAAAAGCCCCCGATAAATCGGGGGCTTTTAATATTGCTAGAAAGATAACTATTGTTTATCCCAATAAACGCGTCTCAACATACCTGTATTAGCAGGCGTGTTAGAGTTGTATCTAACCTCTCCCGAAGGATATGGTAAAGATCTTGGTAATTGACCATTTAAAGTACTACCTGGAATAGCAGTTAATGCAGGCAATGCCGTTCTTCTCCAGTCTGTCCAAACTTCAGGGTTTAAGAAATTGGCAATGTACTTTTGAGTCATGATATCAGCTAATGTAATATTTGAAGAGGTTTTATCAACATTTGCCTCATAAGCAGCAGACTTAACGGTTCTTATTAAGTTTGCTGTAACACCAGCTTTGTAAGCTGTTGCAGCATCACTTGTTTTACCGGTTTGGAAACTAGCTTCTGCAATTACAAATTGCAACTCATCATAGCTCATTAAGTACACCGGAGAGTTTTCGCTACCATATAAAGTACCTAAACCGCCATCTCCATCACTGTAAACATCTAAACGAGGATCTTTATTGGCACTTAATAAGTCATAAACATAACCAGTAAACGCGATATCGCCACGCTGTGAATTAAATTGATACCAAGGCGCTTGTGTAGTAACACTTGAGCCCGCAAATTGAACAGCTGCATCGTCAGCCGATGATCCGAAACCTAATTGAGCCTCAGCAATTGCTTTAGCATAATTGCTAGCATCAACCTTTGCCAGGTGTAAGAAAAACTTAGCACGCAATGAGTGTGCAAATTTAGTCCACTTGGTTAAATCACCGCCGTAAAGCATATCATCGGTTGACGGCTGAGCTGATGTCTCAGTTTTAGCCAAATCGGCAATTGCAGTTGTTAATAAACCATCAATTGTGGTATAGATCTGTGCTTGCGGATCAAATTTAGGCTGCAGATTTGCGTTACCTAAAAATGCCTGAGAATAAGGCACATCACCCCAAAGATCTGTAGTAAGACCTAAAGCATTAGCTTGTAAAATTCGGCCAAGGGCAGCATAATGAGCTTCACCAGCCTTGTCAGCAAGTTGGATCAATGCATTAGCATTGTTCATAATGCCTCCATATAAACCAGCACTCCACATATTATCTACATCATCTGTTGATACAGAGTAGCGCTCTGCCGAAGAAGACTGATTGGCTGCACCTGTAGTTTGTTGCATAAAAATAGATGTGAAACGCGATGCGTCGCCACCCCACTCATATCCTTCTGATGCAATGATCCCTGGTAGTAAATTGCTTGGGATCGGTGTTTGCAATTGCGTAGGATCGGTGTTAATACCGTCATAAAATAATGACTTCTTACAAGAAGCAACTGCCAACACAATAAATAGCAGTAAAGTGGTTCTTGTATATATGTTGTTAATTTTATTTTTCATGTTGATTTTCCTTTTCCTCGATTAAAATTTAACCTTAAGATTTGCTCCAAAAGTAGCTACGCCTGGGTTGTTAAAGTAATCAATACCTTGCGCAGTGGTGGCTCCTGTTAAACTTGTTTCAGGATCAATACCTTTATAAGGAGTCCAGATGATAATGTTACGAGCAAATGCACCTAAAGAAAATGCCTGAATTACTTTAGTGTTTTTTCCGAATAACAGATCTTTTAAATCATAAGATAATGAGATCTCACGTAACTTAACATATGAACCATCTTCGATATACGCTTCATTTAAGTTACCAAAACCACCGCCATCATGCTGATACCAGTTTTGATCTAAAGTTACGCTTTGCGTGTTAGTACCACCGGCACCAGCAACTTCGTTACCAGTAGCATCGTAGTGTACTAAATTTCCATTACCATCAATGTGTCCTCTAACACCGGCGAATACAGTGTTAGTACCACGGTTGTTAGTAATATCAGATGTACCGATAGCTGCTAATGAACCTCTTGTACCGTTCCAGATATCGCCTTTAAACTTCCAGTCTACTAAACCGTATAATGAGATTTTTTTGTAAGTGAATGTGTTACCAAAACCCATTCTAAACTTAGGGTTAGTGTCACCTATTTTCTCTTGTACGTTTGGATTTGCCAATGGATAACCGGTATTATCATCAATTACAATTTTGCCATTAGACCTGGTATAACCGTAACCATAAATAACACCTGCCGGCTGGCCAGGAAGCTCGGCTATTGTTGTACCTGTAAAACCGTTTATCGAAATTTGGTTTACACCTGGCGCCAATGATAATACTTTGTTTCTGTTTAAAGCAAAGTTTACAAAGCTACTCCAGGTAAAGTCTTTTCCTTTTACCGGTGTGCCATTCAGTTGGATCTCTAAACCTTTGTTCTGTAATGAACCAGAGTTTAAGGTAAGCGCATTATAACCAGATGATGCCGCAATTGGCGCAGTTACAAGCTGATTGGTACCTTTGCTGTAGTATGCTGTCACATCTAAGCCAATTCTGTTTCTTAAAAATTGCAATTGCGTACCCAATTCATATGATGTAGTTTTCTCTGGTTTTAAGTTAGCATTACCTAATGTAGAACTTAAAGAGTAACTAGCTGTACCGTTAGATGGGTAAGCGATACCTGTTGTATAACCATCGGCAAATGCAGTTGGTATAAAAGCCGATGAAGTTTGATATGGCGATGGCGCATTACCAACCTGGGTTGCAGAGAACCGTAATTTACCAAAGCTTAAAACATTGCTGTTTTTAAGGTCACCCAGCTCGGTAAATACAAAGCTTAAGTTAGCTGACGGATAGAAGAAGCTGTTTTTTCCAGATGGCAAAGTAGAAACCCAGTCATTTCTGCCGGTTGTTTCTAAGTACAACATTGATCTGTAGCTGATGTTTAAATCATAATATACAGATGCTGTTCTATAATTTATAACCGGGTTGCCCGAAATGATAGAACTTGCGTTGGCAATATTGTTAAAACCTGGTGCAACTAAACCGTCGCCTTGAGTATACAAGTCATCGTTTTTGTAGCCATAAAAGTTATTACCAACTTTTCCATCAAATTGAAAATCGCTCGATAATTTTTTGGTATAACTTAAAATCAGGTCAGAGTTTAAGCTTTTGTAAGTATACCTGTCATCAAGGATACGGCCACCCGGGAACGTACCAGAACCAATTTCATAATATTGGTGGCGGTTATCCTGGTATTGATCTGTACCTAATCTGTACATTGCGCTAAAACCGCTGCCAATGTTATAGTCTAACTGGATATTACCTGTAAGACGCGCAACATTAGTGGTAAACGGCGCATTATTAATAATGAAATAAGGGTTATCATAAGTAACACTATTTCTATAATCTCTTTGAGTGGTACGACCTACACCAGTACCATTTATACCTAAGTTAGTTTCACCATCTGGCAGGGTATAAGAAAGCGGATTATTAGCCGGGTTTTTCAAACCGTTAGAGTTATCAAAAGAAATTGGTGTTCTGGTTAAAGCAAGCATCAAACCAGATGTATTACTACCCTGTTGCGGCAAGCTACCATCACTACCAGTATAAGTCATATTGGTTGATGCTTTCAAACGGTCAGTAATATTTAATGAACCAGCGAAAGAAACAGTGGTTCTTTGATAGTACTGTGTAGGTACAATTGAGTTTTGATAAGAGTTGCTTACCGATGTACGGTAAATAGCTTTGTCGTTACCACCACTTATCGCTACCGAGTTGTTATAACTGGTACCTGTTTGGTAAAAATTATTCAGGTTATCATATGGTGTAAAGGCAATTTTACCCAAACCGCTTGATTTACCAACAAGATCACCATGCTGATCATAACCGTTTGGTGTACCAGTCCACATCAAGGTATCTGCTTTAGCACCCCAAGAATATCTGTTAGCGTCATCTGTACCAGAAATACCGCCATCCAAACCTCTTACCCATTGATTTTGCAGTTTAGGCATTCTGTTAACTTTGTCAAAAGAAATACCTGTGCTAAGATCAACCTGTGTTTTACCAGCTTTACCTTTTTTAGTGGTAATAACAATAGCACCGAAAGCTGCGCGGATACCATAAAGCGCTGCCGCAGACGGGCCTTTCAATACAGTAACGCTTTCAACATCATCAGGGTTAATATCCATTGCTCTGTTACCGTTACCTACGCTGGCTAGTGGATCTTGCGATTGATTTTGAGTGTTATCAATCGGCACACCATCAATAACGAATAATGGATTACTGTTACCACTTAATGAACCAATACCGCGTAATACGATGTTGGTAGAAGCACCCGGTGTACCAGATGAGGTAGTGATTGAAGCACCTGCCACTTTACCAGACAATGCCCTGATCGGGTCTGTTTGTGCAGCAGCTGTTAATTCATCAGCCTTAATATCCTGTACGGCATAACCTAAAGCTTTTTTTTCACGTCTAACACCCAAAGCGGTTACCACAACTTCACTTAGTTGTTTGTTATCGTTTAATAAAACGGCGTTAATAACATTTCTGTCGCCAACAGGAATTTCTAGATTGGTGTATCCTATAAATGAGAATACTAAAGTGGCATTATTGGGTACGCTTAAAGAAAATGTACCACCTGAACTGGTTTGGGTTCCTTTGGTTGAACCTTTCACCTTTACCGAAGCGCCGGGAATTGGCAAGCCATCTTCCTTCGCTGTAACCGTACCTGTAACAGTACGATTTTGCGCATAGACCTGAGTCACAAAGAACATCAGAAAGCACAAATAAAAAAGTAGAAGTTTTTTCATTTTTTCAATAAATAAGTCAGTTAATAGTTAATACTCTAAAAGTAGCAGGTAAAATTCACTTTATTGAAATTTATTTCTTGAAATATATCAACTTATAAAAAAAAATGACTTATAAGACAAGTCGGTACAAAAATATTTAGTACTATGTATTGCATAATACAATCCTAAACATATATCTTTGTATTATGATAATTGAGAACACTCAAACCCAAATGCGGAAAGGTATACTGGAGTACTGTATACTTTCTATAATCGCCAAGGGAGAAATATATGCGTCAGACATTATTGCAGAACTACGTAAAGCTCAGTTACTTGTAGTTGAAGGAACGCTATATCCCTTGCTTACCCGATTAAAAAACAATGGATTACTGACCTATACCTGGGTCGAATCAACCTCGGGGCCACCACGTAAATACTACTTGTTATCTGAAGAAGGCAAAGTAGTGTTAGAACAATTGGATAAAACCTGGCAAGAACTTGCCTTCGCAGTGCAGTCATCTATAGACGCACGAAACAATAACTGACCACCATACACAATATTACAATCATGAACAAAACAATCATCATCAACATAAACGGCACGGTATTCCACATTGAGGAGTATGCTTATGATATTCTTAAGCAATATATGACCGGAGTTAAGAGACACTTCTTTGACTCGGAAGACAGCCTTGAAATAACCACAGACATTGAAAATCGTATTGCCGAGCTTTTTACCGAGATATTGCAACGCGAGGGGCGGCAGGCCATTATAGATCAGGACGTAAATTTTGTGATCGAACAAATGGGTGCTGTAGAAGATTTTGAAGGTGCTGCTGAAGGCCATACGTCCACGGGCTACACTTACGCTGGTCGCGTAGAAAAACGCAGATTATTTCGTGATCCGGATGATCACCTTGTAGCAGGTGTATGTGCAGGTATTGCTAACTATTTCGATACCCAAGCTGTTTGGATAAGACTAGCCTTTGCTGTATCGTCTGTTTTTGCAGGTACCGGTTTGTTTTTATACGTGGTATTATGGATCGTATTGCCTAAAGCTGTTACCCGTGCCGACCGCATGGCCATGAAAGGCGAAAAGCTCGACTTGCAGGGATTTAAGAAAAACTTTGAAGACGAATTGAATACCGTTCGCGTTCGTTTGGCAGATGTACACCAGGAAGCACAACCTTTTATATACCGTTTCCGCGATTTTGTTCGTGAGTTTTTTTCATTCACCGGCTCATTTATACAACAGTTTGCCAAAATATTACTTAAGGTTATTGGCCTGGCGCTGATGGTTTCCTTTTTTGGGGCCGCCATTGCGTTAATTGTCGCGTTGATTTCCGTACTCGGATTTCATCATGATCTTCACTTTTTGTTCCCTTTTAATATTATCGGTTACAGATACGATACCTGGATCTATATTTCGGCCTTTATGGTGACCATTGTACCGTTGCTTGCCTTAATATTAGTGTTAGCCAAGTTGGTTTTCAACAGCCGCAGTATTAACCGGGCAACCGGCTCTACTTTATTGGTTATCTGGATCTGCTCATTTAGTATCCTTATTTACTTTGCTACCAAGGTAACTGCTGGCTTCAGGTCATCAGCCAGTTTTGATCAAACGGTTAGTATTATCCCAACAAAAAACAATACTTACTATCTTAAACTAAACAATACCCGCTTTTTTACTGCCGAAGATAGCGCCCGCCTGGATATACAATCGAGGTTTCATGGCCTGGTTGTAACCAACGATGATGAAGATGGTGAAGAGCAGGAGCCTAACAACGTGAATATTGTTGTTGAAAAAAGCGATGTAACACAGCCAGTATTGGTAGAACGTTATCGCTCTAAAGGCGCCAACTACGAAAAGGCACTACTTAATGCACGCAACACCCGGTATAATTTTACTCAAAAAGATTCGGTGTTAAATTTCGACTACAAATTGCACCGCCTTAACAGCGACGCGTGGCATGCCGAAGACATTGAGCTTACCTTAAAAGTGCCGATGAATACCAATTTGGTGATAGATCGTTCGTTAAATCGCTATATGAACATCAGTATATACGATTGCGCCAGCGTAAACAAGCAACCCGATGCACCTAACGCAAGATTTATCATGACCGATAACGGCCTACAGTGTAAAGTAGATACTTTAAAAACTGATACCATAAAGGTTAACAGCAATGCTAAGAAGTTTTAAATATTTAAGCCCGGTACTGGTTACCGGGCTTCTTATTTTTTCTATTCTTTTAGTGACACATCTGTGCCATTTGGATCGCCATGTATATATAAGGTGTAATGTAACACCCAAAAACTATTCTGTTTATAGGGATATGCTGCGATTTTTAATCCCAGCGATAAAAAGTTAAAATAGATTGTAACCTTTTTCCCTCTTGTTACATCTAAACTACAAAACACGATAAGCCGGATAAAATTACGGCAAACAGGGTATCATCAAATTTTAATTGATTATTTAAAAAAAGACCTAAAAAATCTTTACGGGATAATTATTGCCCGAACTTTTATACTAAACGAAACTGCTATGAATCCAATATATACAACACGATAAGCCAGATACGCTACAGTAACTAAGGCACAATCAAATTTTAATTAACTATTAAAAAAAAGAACCAAAATTCTTTAAGGGGATAACTATTGCCCAAACTTTTATACACTAATCGCACTGTCATGAAATCAATCATCTATCGCATCATATGTTTTATAGCACTCGTAACAAGTTACGCTGCTGCCCGCGCACAAAGCGCAGCCCCTGCTGTAGGAGTGGCCAAGGTAACAGGCACGCTATTAAACGAACAAGGCAAAGCAGCCGATTACGCCACTGTTAGCCTACTTAAAGCCAAAGACTCTATAGTAGTAAAAGGAGGCTTATCAAACGAAACAGGTGCTTACAGCTTCACCGGCATTAAACCAGGTAATTATATTGTTAAGGCAACCATGGTGGGCTATGCCGCCGGGATTAGCCAGCCGGTAAGCGTAACTGCAAGTACTACAACTGTTAATGTACCGGTTATTAAAATGCAGCCGTCAAGCAAGACCCTTAATACCGTTACTGTTGTGGGCACCAAGCCTTTAATAGAGCGCCGTAGCGACCGCATGGTAATGAACGTGGAGAACAGTGTTTTAGCGGCAGGTAATTCGGCCATGGAAATATTGGAAAGAGCCCCTGGTGTTAGCGTTGATAAAGATGATAACATTAGCATGAAAGGCAAACAAGGTGTTACCGTGATGATCAATGATAAGCTTACTTATCTATCATCTACCCAATTGGCTACGCTTTTACGTTCAACCGATGGTAACAGTATTCAGTCTATCGAGATGATCACCAATCCATCTGCAAAATACGATGCGGCAGGCAACTCCGGTATTATTAACATTAAGCTAAAAAAGAATAAACAGTCTGGCACAAACGGCAGTGCATCGGTTACAGCAGCTATGGGCAAGCACTTTAGAGACAATACCAGCCTAACTTTAAACCATAAAGAAGGCAACTTTAATTTCTTCGGAAATTTAAGCCGTGGTGATACTAAACGCGATAACAATATTGATATAGACCGTAACGTTGAAAACGGCGGGGATAACACTTACTTTAGCCAGGTTACTAAGATGGGTAGCGAAAGGCACTACAACAACTACCGCGTTGGTGCCGATTATGACATGTCGCCTAAAAACACAATCGGTTTTGTGGTTAGCGGATACTACAACCCATCTGCTGATAATAATACCAGCCAAACTTTTATAGGTACTCAACCACAGGTTTTTGATACCTACCAAAACACCTACACCAACATAAAATCACAATATAACAACTTTGCCGTCAACCTTAATGATCGCTGGCAGATCGATTCAACAGGGCAGGCATTAAGCGTAGATGTGGATTATTCTAAATTCAACAATTCTTCAAATGCGCAATACAATACCTATTATTACAACATTGATGGTACCAATGCCGGCATCCCATCAATGCTGCGCAACCAAACACCATCTACAATTGACATTCGCACCGCAAAGGCAGATTATACACTTCCGTTTAATAAAACAACTAAACTGGAGTTTGGTGGCAAATACAGTGATGTTAAAACAGATAACGACCTTGAAGCGCAAATCATCTACAATGGCGAATACATTAATGACCCCACCCGTACCAATCACTTTATATATGACGAAAAAATTGGCGCCGGTTATGTAAATTTTAATAAAAGCTTTAAAAAGACAACAGTACAGTTAGGCGTACGGGCCGAAAACACAAACTCAACAGGAGATTTGGTGAATACCGCGCAGGTGGTTAACCGTAACTATCTTAACTTTTTCCCAAGTGTTTTTATTAATCATACCCTTAATGATAAAAACGAATTTGGTTTTAACTACAGCCGCCGTATAGACCGCCCAAGCTATGAAGACCTTAATCCATTTATTTACTACCTGGATCAATATACTTATGAGCAGGGAAACCCATTTTTAAAACCCCAGTATACCAACTCATTTGAGTTAAACTATACTTATAATCACACCATTAATGTGAGCTTGGGTTACAGCCGCACTACTGATGTTATTAACCAGGCACTGGTAACAGATACCGTTACCAAAGCAACCTACCAAACCAACGTTAATTTAAGTACACAAAACTCTTATAACTTAAATTTTAACTCGCCATATACCATTACTAAATGGTGGACAGGTAATGCCAATTTAACCGCCTTTTACCTCGACTTTAAATCTGGCGCAAACCCACAGGGGGTAGCCGGCATTGGCACACTAAATGATGGTAAGCTGGCCTACCAGATTAAAACAACCAATACCTTTGCTGTAACCAAAACCTTTAAGGCAGAGATCATGACAGATTATCAATCATCATTAGTATATGGCTACTTTAACGTTAAACCGCAATACAGCATTGACGGTGGCTTAAGCAAATCATTTGCCGATAAAAAAGCAAACCTGAAACTATCAGTAAGCGATATTTTTAACATGCGCAAAAACAATGTTACCAGCGAAAGCAATGGCAACCTGATAGATGTACATCAAAAGAACGAAACACGCGTTGCTCGCTTAACCTTTACCTACAACTTCGGTAACAGCAAAATAAAAGCCCGCCAACACCAAACCGGTGCCGACGACGAAAAGAACCGCGTGAAAAACCAGTAATTGTTAGAGAGGCAAGAATCGGGAATCAGGACATCTACCTGGCAAGAAACCCTATCAGAAAAAGGACGGAAAATTGATCTTCCGTCCTTTTTCTTTTATCTGCGAGTTAAAAGTCTTGTTTCTAGGCTCTTGTCTTTATCTTATTGCCCTACCATAAACACAGCATTGCTAAACAGCAACTTGCCATTTTCCCAGAAACTGCGGAACAATGGATCATCAACAAAATAAACTACCGAGCCACGGCCCATACTTTGTACACCAAGCAAAAGGCCATCAGCCAGTTTTGCTTTAGCTTTCTGGCCAACAAACCCAGCTACATAGCCATCTTTTTTAATGGTGCCTACATTCCAGCCATCATCGCCCAGGTAATCATAAACATCATCACTCAATTTAAGGCTATAGTAGTAATTTGGATAGCCGAAACCCAGCGGATGGGTATTATCTAAATTGATTTTATAAATAGCACCCGGTACGCCTGATTTGATCGCCTCGCGGTTACGCTCTTCGAAGGTTTGTATAGCAGCGTATTTATTCTTGCTATCCGCTTTATCATCCTTCTTTTCTTCTTTACGTTTAATAGCAAAATTGCCTTTGCCAACCAACGAACCAACAGCATCGCCAACGGCAATCAGCTTACCACCATCACGAATCCAGCTTTGCAGTTTTTCAGTAGGTAGATCATTATAGTTACCATCAGGAAAAATAGCCACGTCGAAATCGCTTAACTTAATGCGGTTCAAATCCTGCAAACGCACCAGGGTAATTGGGTAATTAATTTGCTGTTCGAAATAGTGCCATACTTCGCCCATTTCTTCAGAGTTTACCTGGTCGCCGGCAATCAGCATTACTTTAGGCTGGCGCATGATGTGCACATAAGCCGAGCCCAAATCTGCTCCCTTATCAACAAAACCCGAAGTTAGTACCGATAGCGGTCGGTTATTATCTGCGGCAATCTTAGTTACCGTTTGCTCAAAGCCTGGCGTATTGTTACCCGTACGGGTAATAATTAATGATCCGGCACCATATTTTTTGCCCCCTGCCTCAAAAGGTAATTCGGCATAGTGTACTTTAATATGAGCTTTCATCAGTGCAGCTAAAAACTTTACATCTTTAGCCGACTGCCATGTACTAACATAAGCGTAAACATTACCCGACACTGCGTTGTCCAAAGTCTTGGCGGGTAAGCTAGCATTAGCCGGTTTAACAGATTCTTTCAACCCATAAGTTTTTAACCCATATGCATATGGTAAAGACCAGGCCGTAATATCATAGGTATTAGAATCCGGAATAAAAGTTTTAGGCTCAAACAACACATTCAGCAATACAGCTTTTGGTTGATAAGCATTAACTACCAAATCTTTATCGCTGGCAGTAAAGCCCTCATCTTTACCATTAAAATAATTGTAACCGGTTAGGCTTGCTTTGCCTGCGCCATAGCCGTATTGGATGCCGTTTTTATCAAGCAATTGAGCCAGCAATGCAACTTTATCTGCATTGTCATTCTTAACAATATAAGTTTTGTACTCGCCCGGTGGATTGGTGCGGCCGTTATCGAAGAACTTCTTGTATTCTGTTAATAACTTGTTAGCATAAGTCGAAGCCATCTCAATGGTACTTAAACCTGTGGTGTGATGATGCTCCACACGATCTGCCAATGTTAGCGTATCGCCACTGCGGGTTAATACTGCCAGGCCGGCACTAATGCCGCCTTGCTCAAACGTCATCCCGATCGAGCCGTTGTAAATAGGGTAGGTATCACCATATGATGGATACAGCAAATCGAACTCTTCTTTAGTAAAGTAAGCCCAGCCGTTTTTATCAAAATACTTGGCGTTATTTTTACCGATAGTGGTTTGAAACTCGCGCTGCCAGGCTGTAATATCTTTGTGGAAAGGCTCTGCAGCAGGTGCAAAATAATAAGGATTATTATACCCCTGCTCATGATAATCTACATGCACTTGCGGCAACCATTGGTTAAAGTAAACCAAGCGGGCCTGCACTTCTTTTTGAGTTTGCCATGCCCAGTCGCGGTTCAAATCAAAATAGTAATGATTTACACGTCCGCCCGGCCACGGTTCCATATGCTCGCGGGCCTGGTTATAGGCATCGGGCGTTACACCAAGTACCGAGTTATAGAAATTAACATAACGGTCGCGACCATCAGGGTTCAAACATGGGTCAATAATTACTACTGTGTTTTTAAGCCATTGCTGGGTTTGTGCATTGGCGGGGTTAACCAGATCATACAAGGTTTGCATGGCGGCCTCGCTCGACGCCGGTTCATTACCATGCACATTATAACTTAGCCAAACCACAACCGGTCCCGCCGTAGAACCGCCTCCGGGAGCCAGACCGGCCAGCTTCATATTATTTTGACGGATCTCGTCCAGCTTGCCAATGTTTTCGTCTGATGCAATAAAGGTCAGCAGCAATGGTCGGCCTTCGTTTGTTTTACCATACTCCACCAGCTTTATGTTCTTAGATGCCTGGGCGATGTATCGAAAATACTCGGCAATACGGTAATGAGGCGTAAACTGATCGCCCAGTTTGTAACCTAAAAATTCGGCCGGGGTTTTAATTTGCTGCGCAAACGTTGTTATGGTAAGCGTTAGCAGCAAAAGGAGGGAGTAAAATTTTTTATGCATATCTAAGCTAAAGCTAATAAAGAAATTAAAAAAATGATGATTCAACATTAAATTATTGGCTTAAACCTGCTTTTCCAAGGCTTTTCAGCCGAAAACATCATAAATTCTTCATCTTTATCGCCAATTTGGCTTAATTATCATTTAAACTAAGTATCTAATCAAATCGCCTAAAAATGTATTATTTCTACATTCAAAGCATTTTAACCTCAGTATTTAATTAAAACATAATATATTTGTGGCTTTCAAAATAACACGACAATGAGAAACATAGGTATCATAATTGCCCTTGCCGGAATTTTAATCGTAGCCGGAGCATTAACATTTACACCTGCTACTTCATATAACCTGGTTGATTCTAACAGCGGCCTTGACGCTTCTGCGGGCTTGTTTTTTGGTGGCATCATCATTTTTGGTGTAGGCACCGTTATTTTAGCCAATGCGCTTGATAAAGCAAAGGTTAGAGCTTAATTATTTTTCAAGGCTTTTTTAGTAAACGTATTTCGGCAATTACAACGGCGAGGTACTTTGTACTATAATACGATATATAAAAGGTGATAGCCCAGCAGGTTATCACCTTTTTGTTTTTTGCCCTTTCATTAACGCTCAAATATTTGCCCTTGTGTACTAACTCCCCCTTTAGGGGTTGGGAGGAATCACTAACTTTACAGCAATGACAGCCCTACAAGCCTTACATAAATATTTCGGTTACACAGAATTTCGGCACCAGCAGCAAGCCATTGTACAGCAGATAATGGATGGCGGCGACGCACTGGTACTTATGCCAACCGGCGGCGGTAAATCATTATGCTACCAGTTGCCTGCCGTATTACTTGGGGGACTAACCGTTGTTATTTCGCCTTTGATCGCTCTGATGAAAGATCAGGTGGATGCTTTAAATATTAACGGCATTCCTGCAGCTTTTATCAACTCTAGCCAAAGCCCCGGCGAGCAGCAAGATATTGTAAGCCGCTTAAAATCGGGCGAGATCAAATTGCTTTACCTGGCTCCTGAGCGTTTGTTCGGATCAGAAAGCCGCCTGGTTACTTTCCTTAAAACATTAAATGTAAGCCTGATCGCTATTGATGAGGCACATTGTATCTCACACTGGGGCCACGATTTTAGGCCGGAGTATTTAATGCTTTCGAGTTTTAAAACAGAATTCCCTAAAACACCGGTTATTGCATTGACGGCTACTGCCGACGATTTGACCCGGAAGGATATTCGCGAAAAGCTGGCCCTGCATCAGCCCAAAGAATTTGCATCTTCATTTAACAGGCCGAATATCAGCTATAAAGTATCACCCAAAAAAGACAGCTATAACCAGTTGCTCAACTTTTTGGATGAACATCAAGAAGACTCGGGTATTATTTACTGCCTGAGCCGCCAAAATACAGAAGACCTTGCTGCCGACCTGCAAAAGCAAGGTTATGCAGCCAAGGCTTACCACGCCGGGCTGGATAACGAAACCAAAGCCCGTAACCAGGACCAGTTTCTGCGCGATGAAGTGAAAATTATGGTGGCAACCATTGCCTTCGGCATGGGGATCAACAAATCGAACGTGCGTTACGTGGTGCACTACGATCTGCCTAAAAACATCGAAGGTTATTACCAGGAAACAGGCAGGGCAGGCCGCGATGGTTTACCATCCGAAGCTTTACTATTTTACTCGGCAGGCGACGCCTTTAAACTGCAGCGTTTTGCTAGGGTAGATGGCAACGAAGAGCAAAGCCGCATTATGCTGAGAAAGCTGGACGATATGGTGAAATTTTGCCAGCTGCAAACCTGCCGTCGCCAGTATTTGATGAATTATTTTAATGAGCAGTTTCCAGATCATTGCGGCTCGTGCGATGTTTGCTTAACCGAGTTTAAAAAGATAGACGGTACCGTGATTGCACAAAAGGCGTTATCAGCCGTGTACCGTTTAAACCAGCGTTTCGGCACTAACTATGTGATTGATCTGTTAAGAGGATCGCGCAGCGAAAAGATCAGGGAAGAGCATAAGCAGTTAAAAACTTATGGCATCGGTGCTGATTTAAGCAAAGCCGAGTGGCAGCGCTACATTGGTCAGCTGATTATTCAAGGATACTTACAGGTTACCGATGACCAATACCCTGTTCTAAAACTAACCGCCACCAGCGAAGCTGTATTAAAAGGATTACAAAAAGTAGAGTTTAACCTGGCCGAGGATATCGAAACCCTGGCAACAGAAACCCTGCCATCTGTTTACGAAGCAGGCTTACTGCACGATTTAAAAACCACCCGCTTTAACCTGGCCATGAACGAGAATGTGCCGGCTTATATCATATTATCAGATGCCACTTTATTAGAGATGGCTACCTACCTGCCACAAAGCTTACCTGAGCTTGGCCGTATTTCTGGCTTTGGTGAGGTTAAACTTGATCGTTACGGGGTTGCATTTTTGAAAGTGATAACCGCTTATTGCAACCAGCATGGACTAACTTCTAAAATAAGTACCAAGCGCGTTAAAGCAACCAAGGCAAAAACAACCCGCGCATCATCCGGAAATACGCAGCGCGAAAGTTTTGATATGTATAAAGCTGGCATCGGTATTACCGAAATTGCCAATATGCGCAAGCTATCACCCATGACCGTCGAAGGTCATTTATGCTCCTTCATTCAATCGGGCGAAATGGAGGTTACCGACCTGGTTGATCAGCAGAAAATACCCAAAATAAAGGAAGCCGTAGAAAGCTATGGCGGCGATAGGCTAGCCCCGCTAAAAGAAGTTTTGGGCGATGATTATAGCTACACCGAGATCAAAGCGGTGGTAAGCTGGATGAAACGATAAACAATATAGAAAACCTTTTTTAAGGATGTTTTCAAAATATTCCTTATATATGCCTCGATTTTTAATAAGCTTTTATGATTATAGAACCCAGAATACGCGGATTTATCTGTTTAACCTCTCATCCTCAGGGTTGTGAGCAAAATGTGATCAATCAAATTAATTATGTTAAATCAAAGAAAGCGATTGATGGCGGCCCGGTTAAAGTATTAGTAATTGGCGCATCAACCGGTTTTGGTTTGGCTTCGCGCATTACCAGCGCCTTCGGTTCGGATGCATCAACCGTGGGTGTCTATTTTGAGAAACCACCGGCACCGGGCAAACCGGCTTCAGCAGGTTGGTACAATACAGCAGCTTTCGAAAAGCAGGCACACGAGGCTGGCCTTTATGCCAAAAGCATTAACGGCGACGCTTTCTCTGACGAGATTAAAGAAAAAACCATAGCGCTGATTAAAAAAGATCTGGGTCAGGTTGATTTGGTTATTTATAGTTTGGCCTCTCCGCGCCGTACACATCCTAAAACAGGTGTGGCACACAATTCGGTTATTAAACCAATTGGCGAAGTTTTCACCAACAAAACAGTTGATTTCCACACAGGTGTGGTTTCAGAAATTTCTATCAACCCTGCCACCGACGAGGAAATTGCCAATACCGTTGAAGTAATGGGCGGCGAAGACTGGGGCATGTGGATTGACGAAATGAAAGCAGCCAACATATTAGCCAACGGCGTAGTAACTGTTGCTTACTCATACATTGGCCCTGCATTAACCGAGAAAGTTTATCGCAAAGGCACCATCGGTCGTGCTAAAGATCATTTAGAGGCTACAGCATTCGAGATTAGCGACAAATTGATAGATATCGACGGCAAAGCCCTGATCTCTGTTAACAAAGCGTTGGTTACCCAGGCAAGCTCTGCTATTCCGGTTATCCCTTTATATATCTCGTTGCTTTATAAAGTGATGAAAGAAGAAGGCATCCACGAAGGTTGTATAGAGCAGATTCAGCGTTTGTTTGAGCAACGCTTATACACAGATACCACCATCCCGGTTGACGAGAAAGGCCGTATCCGTATCGATGATTGGGAAATGCGCCCCGATGTACAAGCTAAAGTACAAGCCCTTTGGGAACAAGCTGATACAGATTCACTAACCTCAATTGGCGACTTAGCTGGTTACCGTTCTGACTTTATGAACCTGTTTGGTTTTGAAGTACCAGAAGTAACCTACGGTACCGATGTTGATGAAATGGTAGCAGTTTCTGGATTGGTAGAATAAAAAACCCACCACACTCATTATAAAAAGAGGCTGCTTCATTTTTTGAGGCAGCCTCTTTTTTTATATAAATTTGATTATAATTAAAATCATGACTGCCATCAAGATAAATTCGCAAAAAGAAAAAGCCGTAGCTTTTAAATCACTTCACGAGCGCAGTGGCATATTTGTAGCAGCCAATGCCTGGGATGCAGGTTCGGCAAAAGTGTTAACCAGTTTGGGTTTTGAAGCCATAGCCACAACCAGTGCGGGGCTTGCATTTTCGATGGGTAAGGCCGATGGCGAGGCGCTTATATCGCGCGAGCAAACACTACTAAATGCAAAAAGTATTGCCGAAGCTACACACCTACCTGTGTCTGCCGATTTGGAGAACTGTTTTGGTGATGACCCCGATTTTTGTGCCGAAACTATTTTGATGGCAGCAGACACAGGCTTGGCAGGCGGGTCTATAGAAGATGCCACCGGTAATCCTGCTAGTCCCATTTATTGCTTTGAGCATGCCCTTGCGCGTGTTAAGGCTGCCGTTGCTGCTGCAAGGAGCCTGCCGTTTCATTTTACATTGACTGCCCGTGCCGAAAGCCTGATACATGGCGGCACCGACTTAAAAGATGTAATACGCAGATTGGAAGCTTACGCCGATGCCGGCGCTGATGTACTATTTGCCCCCGGCCTTAAAACAATCGAGGATATCGAGGCTGTAGTAAAGGCCGTGGCACCGCGCCCTGTTAATGTAGTTATGGGCATACCCAATACCAATTTTTCTTTAAATATGCTGGCTGATATTGGCGTAAAGCGCGTAAGCGTTGGCGGAGGCTTTTTCCGCGCAGCTTACGGAGCTTTTTACGGTGCGGCAGAAGAAATATTACAGCAGGGCACATTTAATTTTGGCAATACGGCAAAGCCATCGTCCCAATTGAATGATTTATTTAGATAGCAATAAACGAAAAAAGGTCTCCCGTATAAGGAGACCTTTTTTGCTCAGCAGTTTTAAATTCATTGCCCGCTCTGCAACTTATCGAACTCCATAGCGCGTTGCCGATGACTATAGGCCGACCATATATGATAGGCTATCCCTACTAAAAAACATTTACCGGCATAGTCGAGCGTGATGGCTTGTGTAGCTACCAACTCCCAGTTAATGTAAATGGTTAGGGGCAGATAAATAAACATAGCAGTTACCTCGCCCGGCGAATAGGTTTTGGTGCGTGCACTTCCCAGAATATGAAACAAAGCATTTACAGCTGCTATCGATGTAAGTGCCAGCAACCAGGATATTCCCTGTGCGCTTGGCCCCAACAGCAAGGGCATAAATGATACCGTGATAAAAATAGTATTGATGATGGTAAGCCTGCTCTTGGTGATGCTCGATGCAATATCCGGACGGTAGCTACGGTACCATTGAATAAAGCCCCCCGGAAAAACGAACTCTTCTATTATATGAGCAATTACAGCAATCGGTAGCAACCAGGCCATTAAATAATACATCTTCATCTGCTGAAATTTTCTTTGTTGATACAAATGTATTCCAGACCTAACCGCTGCACAATAAGGCAACGGTTAGGCAAATGATAAAAACGGTAAACGGCCTAAAATATCCGGTGAACAGATTGGTTATTTAACCACTTCTACTTTAAAATCTTCGAAGGTTACCGGGAAGCTCTTTTTACCCGGCGCAGCGGCTACCATGCCGATCTGCGCTTTTACATTTGGCGGAAAATAGGCCAGGCGCAGCATCTTAAAATCTTTATTATCAAACGAGTACTGGATCTGCACATAGTCGCCCTTGCGCAACAGCTTTAACCAGATCGATTTCGGGCTATCATTACGCGGCACAACAGACCAATCTGATACATCACGGGTAACCACAGCACTTACATTTTGCACGCCGTCGACATATTCAATCCCTGTTTTAATCCAGTTTTTATTATCGATACGCACCATCAAACCTGCCTGGTGAAAAAGCTCATCATAGTGGCCTGTAATTTTTACCGAAGCCTCGAAGTTGCCCGATACCTCCTGGTAATAAAACGGACCAGAGTCACGAATAAAGCCGTAATGGGTAGTTCGCCAGTAATCTGTTGCCGGGTCAACGGTCATGGTTAATGAATCTGGGAAAGCTTTCCAGGTTTTGGGTTGATTAAACCATTTCATGTTTTTGCCATTTTGTGCAGAAGCCACAAACGTTGCAGATAGCAGCGCAGCGGCCAAAAGAAATTTTCTCATAGGTGTTATAAAGTTGGCAGGGATATCGGCGTAAAGCTAAGAACATTTTTGGAGCTGCGTACCAGAATTGTAGCGCTGCCACCGGAGATTATACGATCACGAATCCTGTGATTCCCGCAGTTCGGCGTATGCCAACAAGCGATATTCCCAAAGCTTATGTTTCAGTTCGGCATAATTGGTAAACTGCATATCTGTAAACCTTATTGAGGTGCCATCATTAAATTCTAATTCCTGTATCCTATACCCAAACACGCGCCCTTGCTTACCAGAACTTCCCCCTAAATCGTAGATAGCTTTAACGTCTGTATGTTTGACTACCAACTGTTTGTTTGTGATCAAAAAGTATATCGTTATATCTTCTCTACTAACTATTATTCTGTTAACAACACCAACCCATAATTTATAAACACCAAGGCCTACTAATACCAGACACAGCAAGATCAGATAGACAATTTGACGTGCTGTATAGTCGTAGTGGCTTAAAGAATAGGAGACACTCAAATAAATGAACACAATCCAAAAAACAATAAGCCCTATTAATCTGATATTATATAAGATACTGAGCTTTGATACAATCGTTTCCATGTTTAGGTTTATAATTACTAAAATACATTAATCTATTTATCTAAATAACCTTTTTACTTTTAGCCTGTATATTTACATCATGGTTACCGAACAACTTTATGAGCTGTTTTTACAGCACCCAGTAATTAGTACCGATACCCGCAAAATTGCGAAGGACAGTTTGTTTTTTGCATTAAAGGGCGATAAGTTTGATGCCAACAGCTTTGCAAAACAGGCTATTGAAGCCGGAGCTGCTTATGCCATTATTGATGATGCCCAATATCGCGTTAGCGAACAATATATACTGGTTGATGATGTACTAACCAAACTGCAAGATCTGGCCCGTTATCATCGCAAACAATTGCAGATCCCGGTTATTGGCTTAACCGGTACCAATGGCAAAACCACCACCAAAGAGTTAATCAATGCCGTGTTATCGCAGCACTTTAATACTTATGCTACACAGGGTAATTTAAACAATCATATCGGTGTGCCGATAAGTGTTCTGTCGATAACTAAACATCACCAAATGGCCGTGATAGAAATGGGAGCTAACCATCAAAAAGAAATTGAGATGCTTTGCACCATTTCGCAACCTACGCATGGCTTAATTACCAACGTAGGTAAAGCACACCTGGAAGGTTTTGGGGGGACTGAAGGCGTTAAAATTGCCAAAGGCGAATTATATAATTATTTACAAGCTACCAACGGAACCATCTTTATTAATACAGACAGCCCTGTACTTGCCGAGATGAAAGCAAAGCGCGGCCTGCAAAATACAATAGGTTACGGTACCCAAAGTGCAGACAATTTGATCACAGGTAAGGTTACTAAAAATGCCCCCTATGTTTCGCTGGAATGGTCTGGGGCTAATGGCATCGGTCATGAGGTTGATTCGCATTTAACCGGTGCTTATAATCTGGATAATATGCTGGCCGCTATCTGCATCGGCACTTATTTTAAACTGAGCGATGCAGAAATTAACGCAGGCTTAAGCAGCTATCAGCCTACCAATAACCGCTCGCAAATTACACAGACAGCTAGCAACACCCTCATTTGCGATTACTATAACGCCAACCCAAGCAGCATGGCAGTAGCCATTGATAACATCAGCACCATGGACGCCAAAGATAAAGTACTGGTATTGGGCGACATGTTTGAACTGGGCGATGATTCTGCCGCAGAACACGAGGCCATTATCCAAAAAGCAATTGCCGCGCCGGTTAACCAACGGATCTTTATCGGCAAGGCATTCTATGATCTAAAGCAAGGCTTCAGCGCTGATTTTTATGAAACTACTGATGATGCGATTAAGGCGTTGAAATCGAAGCCGGTTAAGCATTCAACGGTGTTGCTTAAAGGGTCGAGAGGGATGGCGTTAGAGCGGTTGGTGGAGTTGTTTTAGTAACCCATGCTTTATAATTAGCACGTGGGATGCCGAAATAAATTCGGCATGACGGGTGGGGAGAATTGCTTAGCTTCTCAGCAACAACTCAGCTACCTCTTCACCCACCAAACTCCCCATTGCTATACCCATACCGTTGCAGCGAACGGCGCAAAATACATTGGGCTGAATTTCTTTGATGATGGGGCTTAATTCTGCTCCAAAACCCATAATGCCGCTCCACCAGTAATCAATTTCTGCCGGCTGGTTTGGTAATATCATTTCGTGGAGATAATTAATCAGTTTTGCTTGTACTTGTTCTGTGTTACCGAAATCCGGGGTTTCTTCTGCTTTAAAATCCAAATTTCGACCACCGCCAAAGAGGATACGATTATCAATATTGCGGAAGTAATAATACCCCTCGTTAAAATGATAGGTGCCTTTTAGTTTTAAGTTAGGAATGGGTTTGGTTACCAACACCTGTCCACGGCCTGGCACAACATCCAGATCTGGGTAAAGCTGGCGGGCAAAAGCGTTATTAGCCACGATAACTTTAGCCGCTCTGAAATTCCCCTGTGAAGTGTTTATTGATACGTGATTATCTTCTGTTTTAACACCATTAACTGTGCAATTATTCAATATCAATATATCTGCCTCATAAGCTTTATAAAGCAAAGTTCGCATCATGTACCCGGTATGGATCTGCCCTTCGTACTTATTAACAATCATCATGTTAACTCCCTGAAAGCCAAACCCTGCAATTTTAGCACCAGCAACTGCATAAATGTCAGTATCACCAATAACTTCGCTCAAAATTTTATTGAGATATGGTATGGCTTCGCTCGCCAACTGAGCTTCCTTTATCTCCTCAGCAGTAAATAGTTCGTAACCGCCATGTTGCTGGTATCGAATATTTTGGTCGCCCAGGTTTTCCCTTAAGCGTTGTAATCCACGGAATCTATAATCAACCATGCGCAGCATTTCTGCCTCAGATGAGCGGTTAATATTAGCCAATTGCTCAGAAATGGTGCCGAAACAGGCAAAACCGGCATTTTTTGTACTTGCACCGCTGGGCAACAAACCACGGTCTAAAACTGTTATATTTAATGCAGGCTGTTTACGTTTTAAATGCAGGGCAGCACTCAGGCCAACCAAGCCGCTGCCGATAATAACCACATCGGCACTATCAATAAATGCGGTACGTTCCCAGTATGAAAATGCCTGTTTGGTGGCTGTCATGTTTTTAAATGCGGAATACTTTTTGAACCCTTTAATAAAAATATAAATATGATACATTTCTCATTTATAACCGCATACATAGGCTTCTCTTCTGCCTGGATCTTAATGATTGGCGTGGCATTGGTGAGCTTTATTGTACAATCAAGATTTAAAAGCAAGTTTCAAAAATATGCCGAAATACCCTTATCATCGGGTTTAACCGGTGCAGAAGTAGCGCAAAAGATGCTGCGCGATAACGGCATACTGGATGTACAGGTAATTTCTGTTGAAGGCCAGTTAACCGACCACTATAACCCCGAAAACAAAACGGTGAACCTAAGCCCCGATGTTTATTATAGCAGGAGTGTGGCCGCAGCAGCCGTTGCAGCACATGAGTGCGGGCACGCTGTGCAACACGCCAGGGCTTATGGCTGGCTAAGCCTGCGTACCGCAATTGTGCCTGTAATTAGTGTTGCATCAAGATTGGTGCAGTGGACTTTGATGATTGGTGTAATGTTGATGATTTTTGCAAGTAATCCATACATTTTAATAATAGGTATTGCCGCATTAGCCCTGGTAACTCTGTTTAGCTTTATAACGCTGCCTGTTGAGTTTGATGCAAGTCAGCGTGCGTTGGCCTGGCTAAACAACAATTACAGTGTGATGCAAAGCAGCGAAGAACACGAGCAAGCTAAGGATGCCCTTTGGTGGGCGGCCATGACTTACGTTGTTGCAGCCCTAGGCTCATTGGCAACTTTGCTTTATTACATTTCTTTTTTAAACAGAAGAAACTAATTAAGGGAGTCAAGAATCGAGACGGAACGCTCACATAAAAATAAGAAAGGCTGCAAAATACTCGCAGCCTTTACTTTTTGTCTTAATTCCTGATTATCGATTCTTGGCTCGAGATTAACTCTATTTCTGGGCCATGATAAAAAGCTGCATGCCGAGTATCATTTTGCTGGTATCATAGCCGGTTATTATTTTAACATTGGTGAAACCAGCCGCGCGGAAATCATCCAGCAAATCCCATCCGAAGTGATAAAAACATAGAATACCTTGTGGAATCACAGGATCGCCGTGGTATTCTGGTTCTAACAAGTGTGTGATTTCTCCCTTATTATTTATCGTTGCCCGCACCAAAGTATTGTCATTTTCAATGATAAATGGCGTACTTAACAGTGCCTGGCCTCCCGGTTTAGTAACCCGGTAAAGTTCGGCAATGGCTTTTTTATAATCAGGAATGTGCTCCAGATCTTCGAATGATAAGCTCAGATCGAAGGAATTATCAGGATAGCTGAGTGCTGTAAGATCCTGGTGAAGCGGTGCGCCCGGCTTATAGTAACTGGTAGTTAAATCAAAGCTTGTTTCTGCCGCTAAAATTTTATGAAACAAGGTATCGTGTTCGGCAAGATATACCTTTTTAGCTTTCGAAAAATATTGTTTGATGATCGCCAGGCAGAAACGCATGCGCGAGTTTAGTCCGCTATCATCTGTCGATGCTTCGCGCAAACTCAGGTTGCCTTTAAACGCATTGAGATGATAAGTGATCCCTCCCAATTTCACATATGCCGCGTTCAGTTCTAATACCTTGCGTTCAAAATCGCCCCGGTATTTAGTGTATGGTTCATATAGGGTAAAGTCGGCTTTCTTATCCAATTCTACCAGGAGTTTATTATAGGGCGATTCTGAATACAGATAATCAATGTTTTTGGCGAGTGACTTTTGTATCGCGTTTAAACCTTGTCTGGTGGTTCGTTTTAATAGGCTAATCATTTCGACGTAAACTACAATTAATTTTTATTTTATCGCTGCCTATAAACAACATGCTATTTAGTGACTGTCATAATTTAAGCCCAAACAACTCATTATCAATCCCCAAAAAATACTTATATCTTAATTAAAGATTATAGATAATTACTATAGGCCATCAAAACAATCAATCTGGAAGGCTGCCGATTTAGCCTTATATTTGCGATATAAATAACAGAGAATCCATTATGATAACAATCGGTCAACAATTTCCTGCTTTTAATAAAAAAGCTGTAGTTAGTATAGAAAAAGGCAAAGAGTTTGAAGACATCTCTTCTGACTTTTTAGTTAATGACGATAACGTTTGGACTGTAATGTTCTGGTGGCCAAAAGATTTCACTTTTGTTTGCCCTACAGAGATTGCTGAGTTCAACAAAAATTATGGCGAATTCCGCGACCGTGACACTCGTTTAATCGGTGCTTCTACTGATTCTGAATTTGTTCACGCTGCGTGGAGAAAAAACCATGATGATTTACGCGATCTTAAATTCCCAATGTTAGCTGATACTTCAAAATCATTGGCTGAAGACCTGGGTATTTTAGAACCAACTGAAAAAATTGCTTACCGCGCTACTTTCATCATCGATCCAACTGGCGTTGTACGTTGGGTATGTGTTAACGATTTAAACGTTGGCCGTAACGTTAAAGAAGTATTACGTGTACTAGATGGTTTGCAAACCGACGAACTTTGCCCTTGTAACTGGGAAAAAGGCGAAGAAACCATTACCGTATAATTTCACCTTATAAACTAATCCCCGTAGGTAACTAACGGGGATTTTTATTTTATATACCATCCGAAATATTAAAATGAGCGAAACTACAGAGATTATACAAGAACTGCTGGAAAGTGTATCGTTAGATAAAAGCTACCGCACTACAGCCCTTGAGTTATTAGAAAAAGGCGAATCGCGCTATGTACGCGACCTTAAACTGAATTTTACAAGCACACTTACCTCTGAGCACATCAACGCTAAAGAATGCGCCCTGCTTGGCCTAAGCACTGCTATTAACAATAACAATAAGCCGCTGGCAGATTACTACATCAAATATGCCGAAGAGCAAGGCGCAACCGCTGCTGATATTGCCGAGGCTGTTGGCTGTGCATCTTTACTGGCATCAAATAACGTGTTTTACCGTTTCAGACACTTTACCCAAAAAGAAAAGTACACACAGATCCCTGCACGTATCCGCATGCAGTTAATGATGAAGCCCGTTACTGGTAAAGAGTTTTTTGAACTGATGAGCCTGGCTATTTCGGCCGTTAACGGTTGTGAGATGTGTGTTAACGCCCATGAAGATTCATTGATCAAATTAGGCACCACAGAAGAGCGCATTTTCGACGCTGTAAGAATCGCTTCTTTGGTTACCGCCACAGGCAAGATAGTTTATTAACATTTGTTAATTAATGTACATTTAAAGGCCTCTGTATACTTATACAGAGGCCTTTAGCTTTTAATTATTTGTTAATAAATTTTTGATTTCAGCTCAATAAAATCTTTAATTTTATAGAAGATTAAGCAAACCTCGTTTTCATTATACAAATAGTCGTGTGTGCTCGGGGGAAGACTACTTTTTAATTGTATTTTTTTTGGATAAGCCGTTCAGAGGTCAACTGAGCGGCTTTTTCCTTTTATCGGGTATTTTTTAACCAAAATCCCGGCTACAAAGGTAACCGAGATTTGATATAAAGTCATTTACTTAAATAAGTAAAATCAACACTTCTAGTGCGCGTCTGTTACAGCCTTTAATTTCTTAAATGGCTGCAGATATAGCAACGGTATCGAGAATAGCATTACTAAACCCGAAAGCCAGTAGGCATCATCATAGGTAAGCAGTAGCGACTGACGAATGATTACACCCTCCATTGCCTGGTAAGCCATTTTTGTGGCATCAATCATCGAACTGCCTTTAGCCATAAAAGCATGCACATAACCGTTAAAACGATCTGTGAAGATCGGGTTATTCTGGTTAATATTTACCAACAGGTTATTGCGGTGCAATGCTTGGCGGGTATGTATGATGGTAGTTAATACCGCAATACCAAACGAACCTCCTAACTGGCGCATCATGTTATTTAAACCAGAACCCTGGCCAACTTCTGCACCTTTCAGATCGGCCATGGCCAGTGTAGTTAATGGTACGAATAGCAAGGCCATACCAACACCACGGATCAACAACGGAATTAACACATCGCCCTGGCCTGTTGCCAGCGTAGAGTGGCTAAGCATATTAGTGAATACGAAGAACAAAAACATACCCACTGTAGCCATAAACTGGGCCGGGATGCCTTTGTTAAGCATTTTGCCAATAAAAGGCATCATTACAATGGTACACAGCCCTCCAGGAAATAGTAGTTGCCCCGTTTGTTGGGCATTAAAGCCCAAAAGATTCTGGCAAAATACAGGGAACACAAATACAGATCCATACAAACCGAAACCCAGTATGAAAGAGGTAACCATACCCACGCTAAAACTCCGGTGACGCATAATGCTGAAGTTTACCACCGGGTGATCTGTACTTAACTCACGCCATAAGAATAATAAGAATCCTAATCCCGCTGCGATAGAAAGCACTAAGATGTAAGTTTTAGCAAACCAATCTTCGTCCTCACCTTTTTCTAATATGGTTTGTAAGCTACCTACGGTAATAGCCAGTAATACAATGCCCCACCAATCCACGGGTTTACTGGTATCCTTGGGCGTCTCTCGTATAAACGTTATGGTACAGAAAGCCGCCAGCGCGCCTACAGGTATGTTTACATAGAATATCCATGGCCACGAGTAATTCTCTACAATCCAACCACCAATAGTAGGCCCTACGGTAGGCCCTACCACAGCGCCCAAACCAAACAGGGCGGTAGCCGTACCTATTTCTTCGCGCGGCCAGGTTTCTATCAGGATGGCTTGAGCTGTTGAGATCAAACCACCACCGGCAAAACCCTGTATCACCCTAAAAAGTATCAGCTCGTTCATGGTATGCGCATTACCGCACAAAAACGATACTATAGTAAATACGATAATTGATGCCAGAAAATATTGTTTACGCCCGAACCGGCTTCCCAGCCAGCCAGACATTGGTAATATAATAACGTTGGCCACCGCATAACCGGTAACTACCCAGGCCACATCTGTAAGGGTGGCACCCAGGTTACCCTGTATGTGGGGCAGCGCTACGTTTACAATCGTCGTATCAATCAGCTCTAAAAGTGAAGCCGTGATAACGGTGATCGTAATGATCCATTTTTTAAAGCCGGTTTCAGCCATAGTTAATTGTAATTTAGTCTTTCGTAATAACAGAAACGTTTACGCTCATACCCGGGCGCAGTTTTTCTAAAATAGCTTTATCTGTTGTGTTGATCTTAATTTTAACCGGGATGCGTTGTACAACTTTCACAAAGTTACCTGTCGCGTTATCCGGAGGTAATAATGAGAATTTAGCACCTGTAGCTGGTGAAAAATTGTAAACTGTTCCCTCAATTTTCATATCAGGGAAAGCATCAACTTCTACATCAACTTTCTGTCCGTTTTTAATATCAGTAAGCTGAGTTTCTTTAAAGTTTGCAGTAATGTAAAGGCTGTTGTCATTCACGATAGAGAAAAGTGTTTGACCAGCTTGTACCAACTGACCTAACTGGACACTCTTTTTAGAGGTAACACCAGTAGCAGGAGCAGTAATGGTAGTGTATGATAATTGCAGTTTAGCAAAATCAACATCAGCCTGGCGTTGATCAGCACCGGTATTGGTTACTTTTAATTGATCGCGGGTGGTACCAATTTGTACTAACGCTGCATTGTATTGATCTTTAGCTGCCTGATAGTTTGCTTTAGCAACATCTAAATCAGATTTTGCCTGATCGTATTGTTGTTGGGTAATTGAACCATCTTTTACCAGATTTGCATAACGTGCATAATCTTTTTGAGCTTTATCTAAATGAGCTGCATTAGCTGCTACTGCTGCTTTGTAACTCGCAGAGTTTGCAGATGATTGGAAAATTTGAGCCTGACCAACACCGATGTTTGCACCTGCGCCTTTTTTGGCGGCTAATGCCTGCTCTAATTTTACCTGGTAATCGCGGTCGTCAATTTTTATCAACAATTGTCCTTTGGTTACGTGCTGGTTATCCTCGAAACCTATTGTATCAACATAACCGCCAACACGCGCTACAACCGAGCTGATGTCGCCATCAATCTGCGCATCATCAGTATCAACGTGCTTGCTGAAATATATATATTCTTTTACGCCGAAAATGATACCTATCAGCAAAACAACACCTAATATGATAGGAACTACCTTATTGGGTTTCTTTTTTCCTGTTTCTTGTACTTCTTGTTCCTGTGCCATTGTATTTCGTGAGTTTATTATTTATTAAGTGTTCCGGTTGATTTGATTAAATTATAGTATGCAAGGCCAGCCTCTGCTTTAGCCAACTCCAGGTTAATTTCTGCCTGGTATAATAATGATTGCGCATCTACACGGTCTGTTACCGTACCGGTAGAGTTTTGATATTTTGATTCCTGTAATTTGTTGTTCTCAGTTGCCTGATCGATAGAAACTTGTAACAGATTAATCTTATTCATCGCCGCTATATAGTTCTGGTAACTCTTGTTTACATCGTCTTTTACGTTATCAACCTCAATGTTTTTGTTGATAATTACCTGGTCGCGCTGTATACGTGCTTCAGACTCTTTGTTTTTGTTAGTCCACAAGGTGCTGAAGTTCCATGATAACGATAAGCCCAATGTAAGCGGTGTAACGTAGTTATTGTGAGTTGGCAGCGGATTGGCTGCGATATCTAAATAATATGCTGCTGCAGAAGCAGACAATTTTGGAGCCCTATCTGCCCTAATACTTTTAATGTTAGTTTCTGCAACCTCTGTACGTAAGCCCAATTGCTTTAGCTCTTTGCGGTTAGCCATTGCTGTATCCAGATAGTTTTGAAACGGCGCGACAGCGTTTGTTGGTGTAGGCAACTGGTTGATGTTAATTTTAGTATCCTCTGGCAGGCCCAGCAACACGTTAAGGTTATAGTTAACAATTTTGCGGTTGCTTTCCAGGTCGATACCGTTTAGCTCGATATTTGAGCGTTGCAACTGAAAACGCAATACATCGTTTTTGGTTACTAAACCTTGCTCAAAAAAGCGCTGAGATTGGTGGATCTGCTGATCTACCGATTTTAAATTCTCAACAACTACACCCTGGCTTTGCAGTATCCGGTATAAATTGTAATACTCGCTAATGATGTCAATGGTAATGTCTTCTTTGTCTTTATCAACATCGAGTTTTGATATTTTCACTAACAAATCTGTAGACTGTTGAGCCAAACGCATTTTACCGCCGCCCCAGATCAGCTCATCTGCAGATACGGTACCCAGATTTGCATTTGCACTTTTTGGTAAAGAGAAAGTGTTATCGCCAAATGCCAGTGTATTAGCAGGTATCTGCGCACGGGTGTACAAAAAGCTTGCACTTGCAGTAGGCAGGGCTTTATCTTTAGCTTGCTTGTATTGAGATACCGCCTGGTCTATCTTTGATTGTGATAGCTTTAGCGTTTTACTATTGGCAATACCCAATTTAACAGCTTCATCCAAAGTAAGCGTTTTTTCTTGAGCGTAGCCAGCCGTAAAATTGAGCAGGCTAAATGCTGCCAGCGCCAAGCCATACCGGCCCAACGCTTTAAACTTAAGGTTGATGATTTTATTTATTTGTGTGATCATGTTCTATAACTAAATAAGGTTTTAACAGCGCTAATAAGTAATTTCTAAGGCGGGGTTTAAATTTTTCATTTACCACTGTCTCGTCTTTTATATCAAAACCAAACATTTCAGACGATACGTATGGTGTATTCATAATATAGTTTTTGATGCCGTATATGGTGGCACATATAAACTGCACGTCTGCGTCTTTTCTAAAATCACCCGAGTCTATTCCGTCTTGTACGATCTTAAAAAATTCGTTTACGTTATTTAAAAGTATTTTGTTGATCTTATCACTCAACTCACCACGCTTACCCATACTCAATTCCTGGTATAGCATCTTTTGAAAGCAATTGTTGCTGAAAATACGTTCAACATACATATCAATGTACTTTTCAATTTTGCCCCAGGCTGTAGTTTGCTCATCACTGTTAATATCTACAAGCAAACTTTTAAACATGGCAATACGGCGTTCGAAGATGGCTAAGAATAAACCTTCTTTTGAGCCGAAATAGTAATTAAGCATGGCCATATTTACACTGGCTTCTCCAGATATCATACGTGTCGAAGCTCCGTCAAACCCAACTTCAGAAAATACCCTCTCGGCTACATCCAAAATGTGGTCTTTCTTATCTATCTTGTCTTTGTCCATTTTTTTAATCCGGCACAAAATTAATCAAACGATTGATTAGTAGATAATGAAATTGTCTGTTTGATGTAAACTATTGCCAATCAATCCATAATTTTTAATCGGATGATTAACTTTAATTTATACTATTTACAATAGATTTTGTTTTTCTTTATTACGATAAAATTCTTGCCCTATATTTTTTGACAAATTATAATGAAACGTTTCGTTTACCTCTTTACATTAATATTAAGCTTTCAACAACTTTTTGCGCAAACGGCCCCGCCTTCGAGCACGGCAAATATTGAGCAGGATTTAAAAAAATTGAACGTTTTGGGTAGTGTTCTTTATGTTGCCGCCCACCCCGATGATGAAAATACCCGCTTGCTGGCTTACCTGGCACAAGAGCGCCATTACCGTACCGGTTACTTGTCGCTTACCCGTGGCGACGGCGGCCAAAATTTGATTGGTACCGAACAAGCCGAACTACTAGGCGCCATACGTACACAGGAGCTTTTAGCGGCACGCCGCATGGACGGTGCCGAACAGTTTTTTAGCCGTGCAAATGATTTTGGCTTTTCTAAAGGACCGGATGAAACTTTGAAAATTTGGGATCGTGAAAAAGTACTAAGCGACGTGGTTTGGGTAATTCGTAGTTTTAGGCCCGATGTGATGATTTGCCGTTTCCCAACAACAGGAGAGGGCGGACATGGGCACCATACCTCATCAGCAATTTTAGCGCAGGAGGCGTTTACTGCAGCGGCCGACCCAAAACGTTTCCCCGAACAATTAAAATATGTACAGCCATGGCAAGTGAAACGCCTGTTGTGGAACACCTTTAACTTTGGCTCTGTAAATACCACCAGCGATAATCAGCTTAAAATAGACGTTGGCGGATACAATGCCTATTTAGGCAAAAGCTACGGCGAAATTGCTGCAGAAAGCCGCTCTAACCATAAAACCCAAGGTTTTGGCTCAGCCCGCCAACGTGGTGAAGCATTCGACTATTTTAAAACTATTTTGGGCGATGCCCCTCAAACCGATATTATGGATGGTGTAAATACCTCCTGGAAACGGGTAAATGGTGGTGCTGATATTGAGGCTACGCTTTCGGTGATCAGCAAAAATTTTGATCCCGCTAATCCTCAGCATTCTGTAGCGGCTTTGGTTAAGCTACTAGGCGCTGTCGAGAAGGTATCCGATGTTTATTGGCGAAATCAAAAAACAACGCAACTCAAAAACCTGATTGCCGAGTGTGCCGGGCTATGGTTCGAAAGTTATTGCGCGGCTCCCATTTACGCTAAAGGCGATAATGTTGACGTAAGTACGCAAATGATCGTACGTTCTGATGCGCCGGTTACGCTAACCTCCGTCAGCTATAAAAACGATGCCGACAAACCAGATAGCCATGAAAACCTGGCACCAAACATTCTGAAAACCGTGAACCGAAGCTTTAAAGCAACCGAACTTACACAGCCTTATTGGTTAAAGTATCCGCACGGTGTGGCAATGTACAGCACCGGCTACCTGGATTCTATTGGCAATGTAGCACAGAAAACATTGCCACAAAATATCCCCCCGGCTATGCATGTGGTATTCAGCATTGCAGGCAAGCCAATTACTTATGATGTGCCCGTACAATATAAATATGTAGACCCTGCACGCGGCGAAATTTATCAGCCATTGATTATCGCGCCGGCAGTAACCGCCAATATTGTTAATAAGGATTACATCTACAATAGTCAGCAGCCACAAAGCATACAGGTTAAACTAAAAGCCTTTACCAAAGCCAGCGGTAGCATCAGCCTAAAACCTATTGCGGGTTGGAAAATCAGCCCGGAAAGTATCCCCTATAGCGATAAAAATAAAGGCGACGAGTGGACGATAAACGTTACCGTTACCCCAGCAGATGCGAATCCACATGTAAGTGTAATTGAAGCTGTTGTTGAAGCTAATGGCGAAAAAAGCGCATTAGGTTTTCAACAGATCCATTATGATCATATCCCAACCATAACCCTGTTTCCACCGGCGCAGGCCAAATTGGTTAACATCGACCTAAAAATAGCCGGTAAAAAGATAGGCTTTATTGCAGGGGCAGGCGATCTGGTACCAGAAGCTTTACAGCAGGTTGGTTATGATGTACATCAGCTTACAGAAAATGAGGTGCTGAATGACGACCTATCTAAATACGATGCCATTATAACCGGTGTACGAGCTTATAATGTAAGCCCCCGTTTAGTTTTTGAACAACCGAAGCTAATGGACTACGTTAAAAATGGCGGCAACCTGGTTATACAATATAATAATAACGTAGGTGTATTGGTACAGCCGGGCCCATATCCCTTTACTGTGGTTAATCAACGGGTTACTGATGAAAATGCAGCCGTTACATTTACCGAACCTGCAAGTCCATTGTTAAATTACCCTAACAAGATCACCCAAAAAGATTTTGACGGCTGGATCCAGGAGCGAGGCTTATACTTTGTGAACAATATCGACGCCAACTACCACACACCTTTATTAATGAACGACCCTAATGAAGCCCCAAACAAAGGCTCATTAATTACGGCAGATTATGGTAAAGGCAGGTTTGTTTACACCTCGCTGGCTTTCTTTAGGGAACTGCCTGCGGGGGTGCCGGGGGCTTACCGTTTGTTTATAAACTTGTTAAGTAATCCTAAAAAGTAAAAAACAGCATCAATTTATATTACAAACGTATTGCTACAGAAAATTTTAAGCATTACTTTTGCCAGCACTACTTTTAAAGTTATGACACATCACGAAGAAGAAAAAAACTACGACTATATTTATTACATAGTTGCTATTGTTAGCGGTATGTTCACAGGCGCTATTATTGAAAAAGGACTGGTATGGATACTGGTAGGTGCGGTATTAGGCTTCCTGTCTGCAGCCCTTTACATCAGAACGCTTGCTAAAAGCAGCCACGACTAAGCTGTTTTTAAACGTCTTTGTTTCTATAAATCCACCATTGATTTAGGGCGATGGGTTATATATCATAAAAAAAGGTATGCTTTCGGCATACCTTTTTTGTTGGCTTTAATTGCCTTTATTTCTTGGCTTCTGCAATGACTGCATTGTTAAGGCGTACATATTCGTCGCTCTTGCCTTCTTTGGCCAAAGCTGCACCGGCAGCTGCTGTAGCGATAGCGCCTGCTTTATCACCCATTTTCAGTTGGATGCGCGCTTTCCATACGTTATAATAATAACCTTTAGCATCGGTTTTCATCACTTCGTTCATCCAGCCTAATGCGGTTTTTAAATCTTTATTGTTTTCGTAGTAGTATTGCGCTGCGGCAAAATAGGGTTTCTTTTCACCCTTCATTGCTTCATCAATGCTGGCCATAACGCGGGCATCAACATCTGTTGTTAAATGCATCGTTACCACGGTGTGTTCCCACATAAAGGTTAAATCACCAGTGGTTGGCTTTACATTAGTAAATTGCATGGTAAAGGTTTCTACCAGGTCTTTTACTGCAGATGGTTTTACGGTAAAACGCAAAAAGTCGTCTGCCTGCTTGTATTCATAAGCGCCCCATTGTTTAGCGGTTTTATTCAGGATGATGGTCCACTCATCTTTACCCGGGATGCTGAACAAACCATATTCGCCTGCGGGTACTTTATTGCCTTCGATAGTTACATCATCGGTAAATTTAATAACAGTAGCCTGGTTTGCGCCTGTACGCCATACTTCGCCGTAAGGCTGTAAGGTACCCACGCCAAATATTTTACGCCCTTTTACATTGGGGCGTGAGTAGGTTAAAGTGATACTACCCAAGCCGAAACCTTGCGTAATAGTTTGCGCAGAGCTGGGTTGCGGTAATTTTAAACCCTGTGCCTGTGTTCGCAACGAGCAGCAAACTGCCACAAGCAGCATTAACTGAATGTATATTTTTTTCATCATTATGGTTTTTAGGCCCCGCCCCCTAAAGGGAGTGTAAAAGCCTGTTTTTATTTCCGGTATTTAATAACACTATATTTTTTCTCCCCCCTTAGGGGGCGGGGAGGCCTAAAGTACTTTAAAGCCCAACGTTACAGACCATTGGTTTTGTTTCTGGCTATAATCTTTGTTGATCTGGGTAAGGCCGCCTTCGTAACGGAAATCTATGGTAAAATGGCCAACATCGCCACCAATACCACCTTGATAACCTAATACGCTACTTCCGTAGTTGCCAATGCCGGGGTTCGCCGCAACAAAATTGTCTGAAAAATGCCTGTTTTTATCTACAACAACGGTATAAACAGGACCGGCAAGCAGCCTTACATTTAAATTGCGAGGACCGAAGGCTTTACCAAATAGCAAAGGAAAGTTAACGTTGGTGAAACGAACATTCTCGCCACCGCCAGATGCGCCTGCGTTTTGGGTAGAAAACTTACTGCCGCTGCTGCTTAAATAAATTTCGGGCTGAAAGAAAACACTGTTACCTGCACGCATAAAAATACCGGCCTGATAACCTGTTAAATTTGAGGCGTTTAAATTGTCGGCTTTGATTTTAGAAAAATCGGCACCGCCTTTTAAACCCAATATAAACTGCGCTTTGGCACCAACACTTAATATAACGAGCGATAGAATACTTAATAAGATTTTTTTCATAGGTTTAGTTCTGCGACTATTGTTGTTATCGTTTTGCAAATAAAGGTTTAATATGCTTAACTATGTAATGGTTGTCAAGCGCGTTTTTTATATTTTTGTTTCAAATAAGTTAATAACATTATGTCAGCCATCAGCATTAACAATACCGACTGGAAAAGAGTTAAAATTAAACTACAGCGCAAATATAATCATCTTACCGACGAACAATTACAATATAACGCCGGCGAAGAAGATCAACTGATAGACCGCTTGGCCGGTTTGGTTAACCGCGACCGCGATTACGTAATATTTACGTTAAAAAAAGCGTTAGTTAATATCGATAATAACCGACTTTGAAACTAAGTGGTTAACTTTATCGTTAACCATCAACTTATATTAAAAATATTTCGGGCCATGATGCAGAAAAACGTTTACCGTACATTAGGTATCACTACCGCCACACTTCTGCTTGCCGTGGTGGTATGGAGCTTTAATGAAGATTTGTTCCAGATATCTAAAAATCTGGACGTTTTTGCGTCGGTTTATAAAGAGGTTAATATCAACTATGTTGATGATATTAATTCGGCCAAGCTTATCAAATCTGGCGTGGATGCCATGCTGGATGGATTAGACCCGTACACCGAATTTGTACCCGAGTCTGAAATTGAAGATTATAAACTAAAATACGTGAGCACCCAATATGGTGGCATCGGTGCCAGCATATTTAATCGCGATAAAAAGGTATTCGTATCCGAAGTGTTTAGCGGATTCCCCGCGCAACGCGCGGATATCCGCCCTGGCGATCAGCTGGTTAAAATAAATGATGTTGACCTGTCAGGCAAAACTAATGACCAGGTAAGCCTGCTACTTAAGGGTACCAAGGGTGCCTCTATCAAACTTTTGGTTAAGCGTGATGATGCCCAGCCTGTTGAAAAAAACCTTGTTCGCGATGAAATTAAGCAACCCAACGTAACTTATTACGGCATGGTAAGCGGCAACATGGGTTACATTAAACTGGATAAGTTTCTCGAAAACTCTGCCGATGAAGTAACTACCGCATTGGTAGCATTAAAAAAGAATAACCCACAAGGTATCATATTAGATCTCCGCTCAAACGGTGGGGGTATTTTGCAGGAAGCTGTAAAAATTGTAAACCTGTTTGTGGCTAAAGATGTAGAGGTTGTATCGCAAAAAGGTAAGATCAAAGAAAAGAACTTTAGCTACCGCACCATGAGTGCCCCGATTGAGCCCAATCTGCCATTGGTAGTATTGGTGAATAGCCGTTCGGCTTCGGCATCAGAAATTGTTGCAGGCTCGTTACAGGATCTGGACAGGGCAGTTATCATCGGTCAGCGTAGCTACGGCAAAGGTTTAGTGCAGCAAACGTTTACACTACCTTATAACAGCCTGGTTAAAATAACCATCGCTAAATATTATATTCCTTCTGGCCGCTGCGTACAGGCCTTAGATTACGCCCACCGTAAAGATGATGGCAGCGTAAATAAAATGGCCGATTCATCATTACACGAGTATAAAACCAAAGACGGCCGCTCTGTTTACGACGGCAGCGGTGTATACCCGGATATCATGATTAAGCAAGAGCGTTTTGCCAACATCACGCAAGCGCTTGTGGGCAAGTTGATGATATTTGATTATGCTACACGTTTCCGCAATACGCACCCTAAAATAGCAGATGCATTATCATACCAATTGACAGATGATGATTACAATGATTTTGTGAAATATCTGGCAGGTAAAGATTATAACTATAGCACCAATAGCGAAAAATTGCTTACCTCGTTAAAAACTGAAGCCACCAAAGAAAAACAATTTGGCGAGATCCAGGGCGAATACGACATCTTGAAAAACAAACTGATGGCGAGTAAAAAGAATGACCTTCAGATTCATAAAGATGAAATTAAGCAAGTGCTTGAAAACGAAATAGCCTCACGTTATTACAATGAAAGAGGCCGTTATGAAGTAAACTTTAAATACGACAAAGAACTTGCCCAGGCTGTTAAAACCATGCAGGATAAAAATCAGCTTGCTGCCGTATTAAAAGGAGTGGGAGAATACAAAGTTATAGGCAAACCGCAATTAGCCGCCATAGCCCTTAAAAAGACAGATAAAGGAACGGATGATAGCGATCAATAATAAAGTGTTGTAATTTGCGCGTTACTTTTAAACTATTAAGAGTTTCGGGCGTTTAATAGCTAACAATTAACCCAAATAATAATCTATGAAAGCTCTAAAAGTTTTTGCAGTTGCCATGGTTGGCCTGTTTATTTATGGCTCTGCCAGCGCACAAGTACATCATTCAAAACGTTATCACCATGTTAGAAAGGTGCATCATGTTTATCACCGCCCGTATCATCACCACAATTAATGATAAAAGAAAAGGCCCGATAATTATATCGGGCCTTTTCTTTTTATGGTTTGTTAACTGATTAGTTCAGTTTACGTTTTACTTCTACATTTTCGTAGGCTTCAACAATGTCACCTTCTTCAATGTTGTTAAAGTTCTGGATGTTTAAACCGCACTCGTAACCTGCGTTAACTTCTTTCACATCGTCTTTATAACGTTTCAGTGAAGCCAGTTCGCCGGTATAGATTACAACGCCATCACGTACGATACGGATCTTGCTGTTACGGGTAATTTTACCATCCAACACCATACAACCTGCAATGGTACCAACCTTGCTGATCTTAAAGGTTTCGCGTATCTCTACGTTAGCCACAATCTTCTCTTCAAATGTTGGTGCAAGCATACCTTCCATCGCAGCCTTGATCTCGTTGATCGCGTCGTAGATGATAGAGTATAACCTGATGTCGATTTGCTCTGCCTCGGCCAGTTTACGTGCACTTGCAGAAGGACGTACCTGGAAGCCGATGATGATGGCATCAGAAGCCGAAGCTAATAATACATCAGACTCAGAAATCTGGCCAACCCCTTTAGAGATGATGTTAACCTGTATCTGATCTGTAGATTGTTTCAATAACGAGTCAGATAATGCCTCGATAGATCCATCCACGTCACCCTTAACAATAATGTTAAGTTCTTTAAAGTTACCGATAGCCAAACGACGACCAATCTCATCCAAAGTAATGTGTTTCTGTGTACGTAAGCCTTGCTCGCGTTGTAATTGCAAACGTTTGTTGGCAATTTCACGTGCTACAACTTCACTTTCAAGCGCGTTGAACTTATCACCCGCTGTAGGCGCACCCTGCATACCCAAAACCTGTACCGGTCCGGATGGGCCAACCTCTTCAATACGGGCGCCGCGTTCATTAAATAACGCTTTAACACGTCCGCTGTAGCAACCTGCTAATATCGGGTCACCTACACGCAAAGTACCTGCCTGTACTAATACAGTGGTTACAATACCGCGGCCTTTATCTAATGCTGCCTCAATAACAGTACCTACGGCACGCTTATTAGGGTTAGCTTTTAGTTCTAATAATTCTGCTTCAAGCAATACTTTCTCCAGCAGTAAGTCAACATTTAAACCTGTTTTGGCAGATATTTCCTGGGTTTGGTATTTACCACCCCATTCTTCAACCAAAATGTTCATGGTAGATAGTTGCTCACGAACCTTATCAGGGTTAGCGCCTGGTTTATCTATTTTGTTGAATGCGAAGATGATTGGTGCACCTGCAGCCTGCGCGTGGTTTATGGCCTCGCGGGTTTGCGGCATCACACTATCGTCTGCAGCAATTACAATGATAACAATATCTGTTACCTGGGCACCACGTGCACGCATCGCGGTAAACGCTTCGTGACCCGGCGTATCCAGGAATGTAATTTTACCTTTATCGTTCGGCAATTTCACTTCGTAAGCGCCGATATGCTGGGTGATACCACCTGCTTCGCCACCAATTACGTTTGTTTTGCGGATAAAATCCAGCAATGAAGTTTTACCGTGATCGACGTGACCCATGATGGTTACAATCGGCGAACGTGGAATCAGATCTTCAGGAGCATCCGGTTCGTCCAGATCCCATTCTTCATCCTCTGGTTTAACAAAGTCTATCTGGTAACCAAACTCCTCGGCCACAATGGTTAGGGTTTCGGCATCAAGCCTTTGGTTGATAGATACAAATAAACCTAAGCTCATACAGGTAGAGATAATCTGGGTTACACCCACATCCATCATCGAAGCCAACTCATTTGCCGTAACAAACTCTGTAACCTTCAATACCTTTGATTGTGCTTCGCGTTCTAATGCATCTTCCTCCGCATTGGCAGCAACATCATCACGTTTTTGACGACGGAATTTTGCACGCTGTGCGAATTTACCAGACTTACCAGCACCACTTAAACGAGCAAGCGTTGCTTTGATCTGATCTTGTATTTCTTTTTCTGTAGGCTCTTCTTTAGGGCCGGTGCTTGGTGCAGCGCTACGGTTACCGAATGGAGGGCGGCTGTTGTTGTTACCACCTGGGCGGTTATTGTTAAACCCACCGCCTGGGCGGTTGTTATTATTACCACCTGGATGAGGACCGCGTTGCTGGTTATTACCAGGACCGCCTTGTTGTCCCTGGCCACCTTGACCTTGTGGGTGATTACCCTGGCCTTGCTGCGGATTTTGTCCCGGCGGCGTATCCTTACGTTTACGCTTGCGACGCTGATCTGCAGCATTGGTATTTGATGACGATGCCACTGGCCCGCGTTTAGGCGGATTTACCGGCAAAACAATCTTTCCTATAATATTTGGTCCGCTTAGGCGATCAGCCTTAGCTCTTATTACATCGTCTTCCGGTGCTGCTGGTGTAGTTGCTACCGGAGCCGGGGCTGCAGGCGGCGAGGTTTGTGCTACCGGCGCAACTGGTGCAGGTGCTGCTACCACTGGTGGTGGCGTTTGTGCAACAACGGGAGTTGACGCAGGTGCAGCTGCTGGCGGCGTTACCGGTGCGGCAGGTTCTGCAACTGGTGCTGGTTTAGCAACAGGCACTTCTGAAACAACAGGCGGCGCAACCGGTGCAGGCGCAGGTGTTGGTTTAACAACCTCTGGCGCAGGTGCAGCAGGCACTTCTTTTACCGGGGCAGGCGCTTCAACAACCGGTTTCGGTGCTGGGGCTGGCTCTGTTTTAACTTCTGGTGCAGCAACAGGCGCTTCTTCTTTAACTTCCTGGCGGTTGTTTTTACCGCTTAGGTCATTAAGGTCAATTTTACCAACTACCTTAACACCTGGCAAAGCGCCATCGTTACGGTCTGCAGCTGGTTCTGGCTGTACCTTTGGTTTTTCTGCCGGGGCAGGTGTAGAAAATTGACCAGCATTTTTGATCAATATTTCCTCAGGTTCAAAGTCTTTTGAACGTGGAGAGTGCGGCTCTGCACCCTTTTCAGGGACGTACCCAGGCTCGTCACGGCGTATTTTGCCGATGTTGATCTGCTTGGCTTCTTCCTTGATGATTTTATCAGCGCCAAATTGCTTCAACAGGGTTGTGTACATATCACTGTCGAGTTTATAGTTCGGTTGCTTCTCTACTTTGAAGCCTTTTGAACCTAAAAACTCTACGATGGTACCTATACCAATGTTCAGTTCCTTAGCTGCTTTAAATAATTTTATGGATTTGTCTTCTGACATTTATTATTACTTTCTCTGTGCTATTTATGCAAAAATACGATTTTTAATTCTGCTTAACGAACTTATTCAAATTCGGCATTCAGAATTGATAAAACGTCTTTCACGGTTTCTTCTTCAAGATCAGTACGTTTAACTAATTCGCCAACAGTTAGCGCCAGAACAGACTTAGCCGTATCTAAACCGATACGTTTAAATTCGTCGAGAATCCAGCTTTCAATTTCATCTGAGAACTCTTCGATGTCCACATCTTCCTCATGCTCGTCGGCCTCGCGGTAAACGTCTATTTCATACCCTGTCAATTTACCTGCCAATTTGATGTTATGTCCACCACGGCCGATAGCTAATGACACCTGATCGGGTTTTAAATAAACTGCAGCGGTTTTTTTATCATCATCTAATTTAATTGATGTGATTTTAGCAGGCGATAACGCACGCTGAATGTATAGTTGCAGGTTATTTGTGTAGTTAATTACGTCTATGTTTTCGTTCTTTAATTCGCGAACGATACCATGGATACGTGAACCTTTCATACCTACGCAGGCACCAACCGGATCGATACGGTCATCATAAGATTCAACAGCCACTTTAGCTCTCTCGCCCGGCTCGCGAACAATTTTCTTAATGGTAATTAAACCGTCGAAAATTTCAGGAACTTCTAATTCAAATAAACGCTGTAAAAATTCTGGCGCCGTACGAGAGATGATGATCTTAGGGTTGCTATTCATCATATCTACCTTGCTAACCACCGCTTTTACGCTATCGCCTTTTTTGAAATAATCGGCAGGGATCTGCTCAGATTTTGGCAACAACAATTCGTTACCTTCATCATCCAATACCAAAGTTTCTTTTTTCCAAACCTGGTAAACTTCACCTGTTACTATTTCGCCAACGCGGTCTTTATATTTTTTGAAGATCTCATCTTTCTCCAGTTCTAAAATTTTAGATACCAAAGTTTGACGGGCTGCAAGGATGGCACGGCGGCCAAAGCTTTCCAGCGTAATCTGCTCTACATACTCATCACCCACTTCCAGATCAGCATCAATGGTTAAAGCTTCTGCAAGCTCAATCTCCAGATCATCATCCTCAGAGAAACCATCTTCAACTACAGCACGTGTACGCCAAATTTCTAAGTCACCATTGTCTGTATTAACAATAACGTCGCAATTTTCGTCCGTACCATATTTTTTCCTGATCATGCTTCTGAAAACGTCTTCCAGAACGCTCATCATCGTAGGGCGGTCAATGTTCTTGAAATCTTTAAATTCCTGAAAAGAATCAATTAAATTAATACTGGTTGTGCTCATCTTTATTTAAATGATATTAAAACCTTTGTTTCTGTTATCTGATCAAACGGGATATTAACCTCCACGTCTTCAGCTTTTTTACCTTTAACTTTTATTTGTTCTGTTATTGTGATCTTATCAGCATCTACAGCGGTAAGTTTACCTTCTTTTTTGTTACCGTCTGCCAATTTAAGAGCTACGGTGCGGCCAACATTTTTTACATACTGGCGGTTCAACTTCAAAGGAGTATCAATACCCGGCGACGAAACTTCAAGGTTATAAGGATTTTCGATCGTGTTCTCTTCTTCCAACTTAAAACCTACATAGCGGCTCACTTGTGCACAGGCATCAATACCTGCACCCTTGTCGCCATCTACCAAAATGATCAAATCGCCATTGGCGTGCATCTTCACATCAACTAAAAAATGATCCGGCAGTTCGGTTAGTTTTTCCTCCACCAGTTCGGTAACCCGTTTCTCAATATTCGTCATCCTAGCGTTTAACTGATAAAACCAAAAAGAGGGGGCAAATTGCCCCCTCTTTTCAGATACTGCAAATATAATAACTTTAATTTGATTTTCAAGTAGTTTAAGGTGTAAAAATACACTCAACATATTGAGGGGTACCACGTTTCCACTTCCCCTTAATTAAATCCCATACGCTACTATCATCGTGCAGGCGATAATACCGTGCAAAATATTGTTTATGCTTCTGAAAGGGCGTATCGGCAAAAAAAACGAGTACATCCTTATTAAAAGCATATTTACCGGGCTGTGGCTTCAGATAGTCTTTCATATCGGTATCGGCAGGCATGCGGTAAACAGGGAGTATGGCTTGCCAACCGGCCATGTTAAGGCTATCCTGACGAAGGTTTGCCAACGTATTATAATCGATATTAGAAAAACTGATGGTATTTGCGTTCAGTACGTTTACCTTTAATTGCTGCGGATTGGGCTTTTTTACACACCCCAAACAAATAAAAAACAATAACCACACAGATTTTTTCATACTTTGGAAAACAGCAAGCAAGATACAAATACCCTATGAAACTAATACGCTACGGACAAGCCGGACAAGAAAAACCAGGTGTAATCATCGACGATATCAGATATGATGTGTCGGATTATATTAATGATTACAATGAAGCCTTTTTCACCAATCACGGCATGGAGCAATTAACCGCCCTGATGGCCAAGAAAAAAGATGTGTTAGTTAAGGTAGATGATGATATCCGCCTGGGCAGCCCCATTGCCCGGCCATCAAAAATAGTATGCGTTGGCCTCAACTATACCGATCATGCCATTGAGGTAGGGGCAGCCATCCCTTCTGAGCCGGTTATCTTTATTAAAAGCAACACAGCTTTAAACGGACCGAACGACGTGATCATCATCCCTAAAGATTCTGAAAAAACAGATTGGGAGTGCGAGTTGGCAGTAGTGATTGGCAAAAAAGCTACTTATATAGCTGAGGCAGATATTAAAGACTACATAGCCGGGTACGTATTGCACAACGATGTATCAGAACGCGCATTTATGTTTGAACGCAACGGTACTTGGGATAAGGGCAAAGGCTGTGATACCTTTGCACCACTGGGCCCGTTTATAGTTACACCTAATGAAATGCCGGATATTAACAACCTCCGTGTTTGGTTAAATGTCAACGGCAAGCCCATGCAAAATGGCATTACTGCCGATATGATTTTTAAAACGCATTACCTGGTATCTTACATCACCCAATTTATGACACTGCTTCCCGGCGATGTGATATCAACAGGCACACCTGCCGGATCTGGCATTGGTTTAAAGCCGCCTGTATTTTTAAAAGATGGCGATGTAATGGAATTGGGCATTGATGGACTGGGATCGCAAAAGCAAACGGTAAAAGCATATAACGAAGTTTAGGTAAAGAATTGGTTTTTATTATTTTATAAATTCAATTAATCAAGATCTGCGATTTGAATAATTATATTTAGATCAAAATCCTGATTAATGAAAAAACTATTACTGACCCTTATCACCGCTGCATGTGTTTTAAGTAATTATGCACAAGTAAGAAAGCATACATCAACTAAAAAGAAACCTGCTACCGAAACTTTCACACTAAAAACCCGCCTCGATTCTGCCAGCTACGCTTATGGGATGAGCCTGCTTTATGAATTATCAAAACGGAGATCTGTAAAACTCACTAAAGACCTGCAAGAACGCGGTTTAAAGACTTTGAACTATGCAGCTTTGGGTAAAGCTATTGATGATGAATTAAATGGCCGCACACTTTTGCTAACGCCTCAACAAAGCAAAGCCGCAATAGGCAATAATTTAAAAACTAAATATGTTGCCAATATTGCCGAAGGCAAAAAGTTTTTAGCGGAAAATAAAAACAAGCCCGGTGTGGTAACCCTGCCAGATGGTTTGCAGTACATTATATTAACCCCTGGCTCTGGCCCTTTAGCTCAATTAACAGATACGGTAACTGCACACTACAGCGGAACTATAATCAGTGGTAAAAAATTTGATAGTTCTTACGATAGAAATGAACCCATTACCACGGCAGCGGGCGATGTAATTAAAGGTTGGACAGAAGGCTTGCAGCTGATGAATGTTGGTGCCAAATACCGTTTCTTCATTCCCTATCAATTAGCTTATGGCGATATGAACCTGAGCGATGAGATACAGCCTTATACGGTACTTATTTTTGAGGTTGAATTATTGAAGATTAAATCACCGACTCCGGCAACGCATTAAAACAAAATAGTCCCCATTTAAATGGGGACTATTTTATTTATGGTATAAGAAACCTAGAAAATAAAATCTGTACTCAAAAAGTTAGAGTCGTGATCCTTTACAATTTCATTGATCAGCGTTTTGTTTGTCTCGGTCATTTTTGCAGCTACTAATGAGCGGATCGAGAACGAACGCAAAGCATCGTATACAGAAAGTGTTCCTTCGGCGCTATCCTTACGGCCGGTGAAAGGGAATACATCGGGCCCGCGTTGCGATTGGCTGTTGATGTTAACCCGGCTTACCAGGTTTACAAAAGGATCTATCAGAGACGACACTTCTTTTGCATCGTTACTAAATATACTCACCTGCATACCATGTGGCGAATCTATCTGGTACTGGATCGGCTCTTCGATACTCTCGAAAGGCAGCACCGGGATCACCGGGCCGAACTGCTCTTCCAGATACAGTTTCATTTCTTTCTTAACCGGGTAAACCACAGCCGGGAATACAAAAGACTCTACCGTTGTTCCACCGTTTTCGTTAAGAACCCGTGCGCCATGTGCTATGGCATCATTAATACAGGCCTGTAAATAACCTGGCTTGGTTGGCTCGGCAACCGGGGTTATATTAACGCCTTTAATCCAGGGCATGCCGGGTACCAGCGAGTTAACGGCATCGCTTAACAGTTTCAAAAACTCATCGGCAACATCTTTATGTACATGGATGATCTTTAAAGCCGTACAACGCTGCCCATTAAATGAAAGCGCACCTAGCACACACTCGCTTACCGCCAGTTTCAGGTCGGCATTTTTAGTAACGATGGCTGCGTTCTTAGCATCCAAACTTAGCACGGCACGCAAGCGGTTACTTTTAGGATGCCGTTTCTTCAAATCATTAGCCACCTTGCTCGAACCGATAAAGGCCAGTACGTTTATATTGCCACTCTCCATTAAGGTAGGAGTAACGTTAGCACCACGACCATAAACCGTGTTTACAACACCAGCCGGGAAGGCTTCCTGAAATGCTCTTAATAACGGATAGTGTAAAAGGGTACCATGTTTCGGCGGTTTGAAAAGGATGGTATTCCCCATAATAATGGCGGGAATCAGCGTTGTAAAGGTTTCGTTAAGCGGATAGTTGAACGGCCCCATGCAAAGCACCACACCAATTGGTGCGCGGCGGGTTTGCGCCATTACGCCTTCAGCAATCTCAAACCGGGATGATTTTCGGTCGAGTTCTTTTAGTGCATCAATGGTTTGGTTGATATAATCGATTGTGCGGTCAAATTCCTTGGCAGAGTCGGCGTGCGATTTACCGATCTCCCACATCAGCAGGCGAACTACCAAATCCCGTTGCTCAATCATCTTGTATACAAAAGTTTGCATACACTTAATGCGGCCTTCAACACTCATGGTAGGCCACTCGCCGCGGCCATTGTCGTAAGCTTTCATGGCAGCTTCGAGGGCTTCATTGGCTTCCTTCTCGGTACCGAGCGGATAAGTGCCGATCAGTTTATGCTTTAAACCTTCGGAGGTTGGTAAGCATACCGGCGAATATACCGAGGCCACCTCGCCATCCCATTTCTTCATTTCCCCGCCGCTTAGGTATTCGCGCTGGTGGAGCTCTTCAATCCGGAACTCTTCCGGTATCTGGCTTTCGGCAACAAAAAGCGACCTGATGTGATCTTCAAAACTCATGTTTAATTGTTGTTTGGTTGATGTAATGTAACAATTGAGGTAAAAACAGCTTTATCACGTAATGGAACCCGATATTTGGAATAAAAACTACATAATTATTTTTATTGGCTTTAAACCCAGCGGGCACCCATTAGTCTAATTAACAGTTTTATATTTAAGGCGATATAATTTTTTTGTAAAAAAGAGCGTTAACAATTCATTCATATCATGAGAACTATCTTAAAACCCCTATCAGGCCTGTTCTTTGCAGGTTTATTAATTTTTTCAATTACATCTACAGCTCACGCACAAAGAGGTGGAGGCGGCCATTTTGGCGGCGGTGGTCACTTCGGCGGTGGCGGGCGCGGTTACTACGGCGGCGGTTCGCACTTTGGCCTGGGTGTAGGCGTGGGCGTTGGTTTTGGCGGCTTCGGTGGCTATTATAGCTCGTTTGGCTATCCGCGTTATGGTATCATTGGTGCTTTACCATATGGTTACTACCCGTTTTTCTGGGGGCCAAACCAATTTTACTATGCAGGCGGTTTGTTTTATCAGCCATACGCTAACGGCGGCTACCAGGTTGTAGCCCCTCCGGTTGGTGCAGAAGTACCGGCATTGCCAAAAGATGCAAGGCCGATTAATATAGACGGAACACAGTTTTATGAGTTCAATGGTGTTTACTATAAAGACGCAGTTACACCAGATGGCAAAAAGGTTTACCTGGTTGCCGGAAAAGATGGCGTGTTAAACACCAACCCAGAAGGTCAGAGCCCGGACAGTTCGGCAGTTAACAATGGCACGCCTCCTATGCCGCAAGTTGGCGACATGACTGATCAATTGCCCGATGGATCGCGCAAAATTACCTTGAACAATAAAAAGTACTGGGTAACTACAGATGGTATTTACTTAGAGGAAGTTAAAACTAATAACGGTACCAGTTACCGCGTGGTTAGCATCCCGGAGACAGACCCGGCTGATAAAAACGATAAGCAATAATCTATAATATTACATTACTGAAAAAGGATTCCGATTACCCGGGGTCCTTTTTTATTTGCCCAATAAAACTGTTTGGCATTTCATTTGTAATAAATCCATTACACAAGGATGATTCAACTCACTTTATTACGAATGAAAACTTTACAGATTAAAACAGCTTTCTTAAGCATCGCAGTTGCCTTAGCAATACTTATTACAGGTTGCGACTCATTTACAAAAACTCAAAAAGGTGCAGCCGTTGGCGCAGCTGGCGGTGGTACCATTGGTGCACTAATTGGCCATGCTACAGGCCATACTGCATTAGGCGCAATTATTGGCGGTGCCGTTGGTGGTACTGCAGGTGCATTTATTGGCCGCAAAATGGATCGCCAGGCGGCAGAGATTAAACAAAGCGTACCAGGAGCAACCGTTGAACGCGAAGGTGAGGGTATCGTAGTAAAATTTGATGCTGGTATTTTATTTGATGTCGATAAAACAGATTTAAAGCCCGTAGCCAAAACAAACCTGCAAAACCTGGCAGCATCGCTGGTTAAAAACCCGGAAACCAATATCCTGATCATTGGCCATACAGATAGCACCGGTACTGTTGCGCACAACATGGACCTATCTGTTCGCCGTGCCGAATCAGTAAAATCACAAATTGTAGCTGGTGGCGTTGATGGTGCCCGTTTAAGCACTCAAGGTAAAGGCCCAACTGAACCGGTTGGCGATAACAGAACTGCTGACGGCCGCGCATTAAACCGCCGCGTAGAGGTTGTTATTGTTGCTAACGATCAACTTAAAGCCGAAGCTAAACAAGCTCAGTAATCTTAAAATCATATTATTGAAAGCGCTTCCAAAACCGGAGGCGCTTTTTTTATGCCCTTTGGTATTACCATATCCATTACCTAACTTTGTTTTATGATTAAAAAGTCGGTAGCATTGTTTTTAGCCTTACTGTATACAGTAACGGTTTTAGGCTTTGCCATTAACTTTCATTATTGCCTTAACCAGGTTTCGTCTGTGCAATTTGATGCGCCGGCAAAAAAATGCAGCAGCTTACGCGTGGTAAAAACCATGAAGTGCTGCAAAGACAAAAAGGTAGAAGTAAAAGTTAAAGACGGGCACCAAAGCTCTTCTTTATCATTCTTAGCTAAAACTGCTGTTTTTGTATTGCCACGCATTACCTATGCTGGTTTTGCGCAACAGCCCATCCAAACATCGGCTACTATTGCATTTAACCGCGGACCGCCCGAGGGGTTAAGCAGTCAGCCACCCATTTATCTCGCCAATCAAAATTTCAGGATCTGAGTAATTAATTATTGCCCCAAAACTGGCTTTGCTTTCGCATCAGCCAAAATCAACGCATTTAATTATTTATTCAAAAATTACGGATCATGAAATTCCTTAAAATATTTGTAGCCATTTTGGTTACCACCATCAGCATTGCAAAAGCACAATTCACCAAAGCAGAATTACAGGTAAGCGGCCTTACCTGCTCTATGTGTTCAAACGCTACCGAAAAATCATTACGCAAGCTCGATTTTATAAGCGACATTAAAACCGATCTTAACCGCAATCTTTTTATCATCACCTTTAAAAAAGATGCCGCGGTTAGTCTGGATCAAATTAGTCAGAAAGTACAAAGCGCCGGCTTCTCGGTTAACAGCCTTAGAGCAACCTTTAATTTCGACAATGTTAAAGTGAGCAATAACTATCACTTTAAATACAATGGCACTTTATATGATTTCTTAAATGTGGGCGATAAAACCCTCGACGGACCGGTTGCCGTAACCGTGCTGGATAAAAACTTCGTGCCTGCATCTACCTATAAAAAATATGCGGCTATGGCCGATGTACCTTGTTATAAAACCGGCATGATGGATGGCAGCCGCGTTTACCACGTTACTATTTAAGTTTCATTATCAGCCTTTACTGATTTTTATGAAGCACCTATTTGTGTTGCTGCTGATATGGTTATCGGCAGCAACCGCCTTTGCGCAGGAGCTGTATGTAAATACAGAGCCTGCCAGCAACATGGCGACTAACTCGCTGGGCATCCGGGTAGAAAACCAGGGCTATTTTAAACCCGATTTCCGCAACCGAAGTACCCTCGAACTCATGTACGGCGCCAGCAAAAACCTGATGGTACATGGTTCGCTTTATGAGTCGAACTATAATACCGGCAATACCCATTTTGAGGGTGGAAGCGTTTATGCAAAATACCGTTTTCTGTCTGTTGACAGCGTGCAGCGGCATTTCCGTGGCGCATTTTTTGCAAAGTTGGCCGCCATCAACAACCCGATCATTAATCAGGAAATTTCTTTAGAGGGTGACAACAGTGGTGCGCAAGGTGGCGTAGTATTTACGCAGTTGCTGCATAAGCTGGCTCTCTCTGGCTCTGCAAGTTATATTCGAGGGTTTAACAATACTGGTAATCAAATTCCGGATGGCTATGCACGCAATGCTGCTGCCTGGTCGCTATCTGCCGGATACTTGTTGTTCCCAAAAAACTATCAGAACTATAAGCAAACCAATATAAACTTGTATTTCGAGCTATTGGGCAAAGCCAATCCGGGTTATGGGCAGGGTTATGTAGATGCAGCACCTGCGGTTCAGTTTATTTTCAATAGTGTATTGCGTTTAGATTTATCGTATCGTACACCGCTTTGGAACGATATGACACGAAACAGTAAAAACATGTATCTCGTGCGCCTCGAATACAATTTGTTTAATATCTTTTAATCTTAAACGCCATAGTATGAAAGCATTATTAATAAGCTTTGCTGTGCTGATGGCCTTAAACGCATCGGCTCAGCATCAACATCATAAAACCGACTCTACATCTACCAAAAAAATGAGCGACACCACCATGCACATGGACGACATGGACATGGGTAATATGCAAATGGATGACATGACTGGCATGACCAGCCAGTTTTCGCGCACCATACCTATGAACCGCGATGGCTCGGGTACATCATGGGTGCCCGACGAAACCCCGATGAATGCCTACATGATTAAGGGCAAAAAATGGATGACCATGATACATGGTAACATTTTTTTGCGCTACAATAACCAGGATTTGTTTAAAAGTGGCCAACGCGGAGCCTATCACTTCGATGCGCCAAACTATTTGATGGGGATGACCCAGCGCAAGGTTGGCGAACATGGTTTATTCTCCGTCAACACCATGTTTTCGCTCGATGCTTTGTTGGTGGGCAATGGTGGTTATCCGCTACTGTATCAAACCGGCGAATCGTACAAAGGCCACAAACTGGTTGATAAGCAGCACCCGCACGATCTGTTTTCTGAACTGAGCGTGGCTTATACCCAGCAGCTATCTAAAATTACCGATCTGTATTTTTCTTTCGGTTACCCCGGCGAACCGGCATTAGGTCCGCCTGTGTTTATGCACCGGTTATCCGCAGCCAATAATCCAGACGCACCATTGAGCCACCATTATGCAGATGCTACACATATTACCTTTGGTGTGGCTACGTTGGGCTTTAGAGTGAGGGATTTTAAGATAGAGGGCTCAACATTTAAAGGCCGCGAGCCGGATGAGTTTCGCTATGGGTTCGACCCGATGAAGTTTGATTCGTATTCGATCAGGTTATCGTATAATCCATCAAAAGAGTGGGCGCTGCAAGTATCAAATGGCTGGATCCATAGTCCGGAAGAAATTGAGCCCGATCAAAATGTAAAACGCTTTACCGCATCTGCCATCCATACCAAAATGCTGAATGCAGATAGCTATATCGCTACCTCCCTGGTTTATGGCCAAAATCATTATAGTGATAACGGTAAAACGCTGCCATCGGCTTTGTTAGAAAGTAACCTGCAACTGCATAAAAACGCCTTTTACGGCAAATATGAATTTGTACAAAAGGATGCTGACGAACTGGATCTGGAAGACCATGCCACCGGCTATAACCCAAACTACAACATCAACGCTTTTACCCTGGGCTACAACCACATGTTGGGTAACTGGATTAAAAACACCGATTTCCGTGTAGGATTACAGGCTACAGCGAATGTGTCGCCAACGGCATTACAATCTTTGTATGGTACAGCACCAATAGGCTTTGAAGTTTATCTGCGCATCAGTCCATCGTTAATGAAAATGTGATTACGTTATACGTTTGACGTGGGACGTTGTACGTTCTTGCAAAGTTGATAAAAGGAAAAGGGGCAGTTCAAATGAACTGCCCCTTTTTGTTGCTTCACGTCGAACGTACAACGTCAAACCTCGAACGATGTATTTTTTATATGCGCCAAATGATGGCGGCTATGCCATGAGTACATAGCCAGGTTGCGTTTTAATGATATTTCTACTTTAGCCTCGGGGTGATAAAATGTACGCTCCCAATCTGCATCGGTAAATGATTCGAACAGGGCAACCATGCGTTGATGCAAACCTTCCAGTAATTTTAATGATGACTCTACCGGCAAGGCATAATCGCCCAGTTTTGCCCAAAGGTCTTCGTGGTATGTTTTAATCGTAGGGTTTTCTTCGGTCATACCCCATTTAAAACGGATAATTGAGTTCATGTGGCTATCGGCAATGTGGTGAACCACTTGTTTAATAGTCCAGCCACCCGGGCGGTAAGGCGTATTCAATTGGGCATCTGTTAAACCAATTACAGCATTGCGTAATTGCATAGGCAGGGCTTTAATATCGGTAATCCATTGGGCCATTTCATCTTTAGTGTAAGTGGCTGGCGGAGTGAACTTTCCGATGGGGTATCTTAGGCTGTCGTCGGTCATTTTATTCTTTATTAATTGTGGGGGCTGTTTTAAGGGGCTAAAACCCGGTTTCAGAATAATTTATAATATACTTGTGATTGTTAAGAAGTATTGCGCCAAATTAACGTTTTGTACTTGTTATTGTAAACAGAAATGACAAAAAAGATCCTGTTTTTCCTATTCTTCTATTGCATTAACACAACCTTCGCCGAAACCATAAAAACAGATGTACTGGTAATTGGTGGCAGCGCGAGCGGCACCGCAGCAGCAATACAATGTGCACGCAGCAAAATAAAAACTATTTTGGTTGAGCCAGGCCCCTGGCTTGGAGGCAGCATGACTTCAGGCGGTATTTGTATTCTTGATGCTAACAAAAATATTCCCTCCGGTATTTATGCCGAGTTCCGCAAAAAGGTAACCGAATTTTATAAAAAAACGCCCGGCTACGATACCACCTTTAACGCCACGCTTCGGTTCGAACCTTATACAGGTGCGGCCATCCTTAAAAAAATGACAGACACGGTTAAAAATCTAACCGTAAAACTCAATACCACTTGGACTAACGTTAAAAAAGATGATACCGGCTGGGGTGTAACCATCACCCAGGACGGCAGCACCACTACTATTAAAGCGAAAGTATTAATAGATGCAACCGAGTTTGCCGACGTAGCCGCCAAAGCGGGCGCAACCTTTACTAGCGGTATAGAAAGCAAACAGGAGGGCGAGAACCTAGCACCCGATACACCATCAGCAACCCTGAGCGGTTTAACCTGGGCAATCGTTTTAAAAGATTATGGCCGTGCTGCGGATAGAACCATTGCCAAGCCTGCGGATTATAATTCGGCATCATATTTATGCCTGAAAAGCAGTGATGTTAAAAAGTTATTGGCCGATGGTAAACTCCCCAATGATGAATACCTCATTAACTGGTGCGCCAATCGATGCCCTGTAACAGCCGAGCAATTGGCACCCGAAAAACGTGATGAGTTTTTTAAAAGCCTGCGCTTACAAACCCTTGGTTTAGTTTATTATTTGCAAACCGAGCTAGGTTATAAAAACCTGGGCTTCGACGAAAATTTCGCCACACCGGATCATTTGCCGTACCAACCCTATATTCGCGAATACCGCCATGTGAAGGGCGAAGTACGAATGATAACTGATGATATTTATACACCCTACAACCGTGCATCAAAACTATACCGAACATCAATAGCAGTAGCCGATGCCGTGCCGGAACAAAATAGCGATGGTGCAGTAGATTATCCACCATTCCCGGCTTATAGTATTCCGCTGGGTGCTGTAGTTGTAAAGAATCTGGATAACCTGATAGTTACCGAAAATGCAATATCAGTAACTCATTTAGTTGGGGCAAGTACCTGCAACCCCGCCGTGCAAATGACCCTGGGACAGGGGGCAGGTACAGTAGCTGCTTTCTGTGCATTTTTTAAAACCACTACCCAACATTTAAATGTTCGCGCAGTACAGGGCGAGATCCTGGATTTTAAAGGTTATTTATTGCCGATAAGCGACATCCCGTCAACCGACCGCGATTTTAGGGCCATACAGCAGGTAAGTGCTACCGGGTTGTTGCAAACTAAAACACAACCCACAACAGGCAATTCTTTAAAAGTTATTTTCGCGCCAGATTCATTAGTACATACTGCCGAAATAAAACCTATACTCGATGAGATTTATACCCGCGGCTTTTTATGGTTTAACAAAGCCAAACCTGGCGAATATTTTACGGTAGGTAATCTACTTTCGTTTATCAGCGAAATTACGTTGAGCGAACCCAAGCCTTTGCAGTTAGAAATACAAAAAGAGTGGCAGGCAAAGTATAAGTTTAAAGATGCCTTCGACTTAAACCGCCCTGTAACACGCCGCGAGTTTGCCGTATTGGCCAACAAGTTTTTAAACCCTTTTGCCCGCCGGGTTAATCTAAGCGGCCGGCTGATTAATTAGGGTTTTGCAGCTTACCTTCTATGTCTGGATTTTGAGGTGGTAGCACTTTAACATTTTGCTCAACCTCTGTTTGTTTTACATGCACGGCATAATCGGCCGGCTCGATATTACTACCGTTGGCCTCTGCATATACCTGGGTGAACTCGGCTCCGATGTATAGGATCGCCGCTGTATAATAGATCCACAATAAGATAATAATAATAGAACCTGCAGCCCCGTAAACTGATGTTTTGGCAGAGAACTGAATATACAGTCCAATGGCATACTTACCCAGCATAAAAAGTACCGCAGTGAAAAAGGCCCCCGAGCGAACATCTTTCCACTTAATTTTAACATCGGGCAGCACCTTAAATATAATACCGAATAGTACAGAGATTACGATGAAGGCGATAGCTACGTTTATTCCATTAATAACCCAAACCGTTATACCCGGTAAAAAGTGGATCAATTTGGCGCTCAAGGCTAAAATAAGTAAGTTCAGGATCATCGATACCAGTAGCAAGAACCCTAAACTAACAATCAACGAAAAGGACAAAAACCTATTCTGAACCAGTTTTAACCATCCTTTCTTGGGCTTGGCTTTAACCCGCCATATGATATTGAGCGAATCCTGAATTTCTATGAAAATACTGCTGGCACCAATCATCAGGGTTATAATACCAAAAACCACAGCAACTCCCGTTTTGCCGGATAGTGCCATGTTTTTAAGCATATCTTGAATTTGGGCTGCGGCCTCCCCGCCAACGTATCCCTTTATTTGGGGATAAATACTGTTGGTGATGGCGTCCTGTCCTAAAAACAAACCGGCCAGCGATATAATCAGTATTAATAGTGGTGCGATAGAAAATACGGTATAGTAGGCCAGTGAAGCACTTAGCTTTAGTCCGTTATCATTACTAAAACCCATAAAGGTGGTTTTTAAAACGCACCACCACTGGCTTAAATGTTCTTTGCTGAAAAATTTCATAAACTATTGTAAATACAGGTTAGGGGTGTGACCTGCGATAAGTGTTATATCAATAAAGCAATTTTATCCCCTAATGGTTTTGGTAAACAATATTAATGCCTGGGTAAAGCGGGCAAAGAGATTATTCTTGTATATAGACTGTCCATCTGGAGGTGCCGAAGCTAGGTGTACAAGTTGTATTCCGCCATGTTTTTAAAAACATGGTAGCAACAAGCCAATTAGCAGATGGCGGGGTGTCTGCTTTAGAGCACAAGGAATTAGATTTTTAACGATGCGATACGATCAGCAAATCAAGGTCTTTACTTGGTATGTTAAAGCGCTCGCCAATATGTTTGTTGGTAAGGTGGCCCTGGTAAATATATACCGCGCTACGCACACCGGCTTTTTGCCAGATCACATTTTTTAAGCCGCCATGCTCGCCAATGTCGAGCAGTATTGGGGTAAAAATATTAGTTAGCGCATAGGTAGCAGTACGCGCTACACGCGATGCAATATTAGGCACACAATAATGGATTACATCATACTTGCGAAAAACCGGGTTGGTATGATTAGTAACCTCAGAAGTTTCGAAATTACCTCCCTGATCTATACTCACATCAATAATTACCGAATTGGGTTTCATCCGGCTTACCGTACTTTCTGATATAATACAAGGGCTGCGGCCGTCTTCGGCACGCATGGCACCAATGGCAACGTCGCAGGTAGTAATCGCTTTCTCTAGTACTATAGGTTGTACAACCGAAGTAAACACACGTGTACCGATGTTATTTTGTAAGCGGCGAAGTTTATAAATAGAGGGGTCGAAGACTTTTACTTCGGCACCTAATGAGATAGCAGTACGTGCAGCATATTCGCCTACAGTACCGGCACCTAATATCACGATCTCTGTTGGAGGAACGCCCGTGATGCCACCCAGCATTAAGCCTTTGCCATCAAATACATTGCTCAAATATTCTGCTGCAATGAGGATAGAAGTTGCCCCCACAATCTCGCTCATGGCACGGATCACGGTTAACGAAGAACCTTCATCCTGCAAATGTTCGAAAGATAATGCTGTGATCTTTTTATTGATCATCGCCTGCAGGCATTCGCCCTTAAGCGTTGAAAGTTGAAGGGTAGAAATCAGGATTTGTCCGGGTTTCATCAACTCCACCTCTTTTAGGGTTGGGGGAGCAATTTTGATGATGATATCTGCAGCTTCGTAAACCTGTTTACCATCATAAACTATTTGTGCACCTTGCTCGGCATAATCTTTATCAGAAAAGTTTGCAGCTTGCCCGGCATTGCTTTCCATTATAATATCGTGCCCGTTGTTTACCAACAGGGCAACAGATAATGGTGTTAAGGCGATACGGTTTTCCTGGAAGGAAATCTCTTTAGGTATACCTATGTAAAGTTTATTTTTCTTGCTTTTTACTTCAAGCATTGACTCCTGGGGCTGCATCATTGCCTGTTTGGCAACATCAGAAAACCCACTATATAACCCTGAACTCATGCGCTATAATCCTCTGGACGATGAAGATAGTAAAATTAAATATGTTCGGCAATAATTTCGCGGGCCGAGGGGCTTATTGCTTTAATACTAACCTTTAGGTAATGATCTGGTAACAGATCCGCAATTTTCTCCGGCCACTCAATAAAGCAGTAGGCATCAGAATAAAAGTATTCTTCATAACCCATATCAAACGCTTCGCTCTGGCTCTTTAAACGGTAGAAATCAAAGTGATAAACCGTTGCGTTTGCTCCACGATATTCATTCACGATAGAAAAAGTTGGGCTGGTAACCGATTCTGTAACACCCAAACCTTCGCACAGCGATTTAATAAATGTGGTTTTGCCAGCGCCCATATCACCGTAAAATAAGAAGATGCGTTGGTTTGCTGCAAAATCCAAGAGTTGTTGAGCAGCAGCTGGCAACTCCAGTAAAGAGGTTACTTGAATATTAAGCAAGGGTTCGTTCATGGTAAATAAAATTCAACCTTTAATTCCATTAAAGCCTTTATCTGACGAGACCAAGGGAAGGTTATAATAAATAGCGGTTGCTGCAATTATAGCATCCGGAAGTTTTACTTTCTTTTGAGCACGAATATCAATCACAATATCTTTCATTTCTGGCAAATACTCTATCATCTGATACTCTTGTAACAACTCCTGAGCATGTTTATAGCCTCCTTCTTGAAACTTAGTTCCTGATAGCACTTCCAATTCCGAGATAAAAGAAAAACCAGGAAAGAAGTCCAAAAAGTATTTTTGAACTTCTTTGTCTCCTGATAAAAATTTGATGATAATATTGCTATCCATGAGCAAATTAATCCCATTCATTTCTCCACTGTCTTTGAAGTTCAAGCGGATCAATATCTATTTTGATTGAACCGAAATGCTTCATAATCCGCTCTTTTCGTTCAATCTTTTTCTTTTCAGTTTCTTCTCGTATGGCAAGAAGTTTCTTTTCCACCTCTTCTGGCGTATCTGTTTGTTTAATCTCTACTACCATACTCAAATATACTAAATATTACTTACTGCCATAAGTAACAACCGGTATGATCATTTCTTCCAGCGAGATACCCCCGTGTTGGAAAGACTCGTTATAGAAGTTCACAAATTGGTTATAATTGTTAGGATATACAAAGTAGCTATCGCTTTTGGCAAACACAAAGCTCGAGCTTACGTGCAGCTTAGGCAGCATGGCATCGTGCGGGTTACGTACGTGGAAAACATCTTTGGCGTTAAAGTTCAGGTTTTTGCCCTGTTTGTAACGCAGGTTGGTGTTGGTATTACGGTCGCCGATGATTTTGCTTGGGTTTTTTACGCGGATGGTACCATGGTCTGTTGTAATAACCACTTTAACCTGCTTAGTTGATAAGAACTTCAATAGGTCAAATAACGGCGAGTGCTCAAACCAAGATAGTGTTAATGAGCGGTAAGCCGCATCATCACTTGCCAACTCACGAATCATTTGCATATCGGTACGGGCGTGTGATAACATATCAACAAAGTTATACACAACCACATTCAGATCATTATTCATCAGGTTATTAACCGATTCATTCAATGATCTGCCTTCGTCAATATTCAAAATTTTGTGATACGATACCTTGCAATCTTTACGTACAGCACGCTTAACATGGTCATTCAAAAAGTCAGACTCAAATAGGTTTTTACCCCCTTCGTCTTCATCATTTTGCCACATGTTAGGAAAACGTTTCTCCATATCAAGCGGCATTAAACCGGCAAATATGGCATTACGCGCATATTGGGTAGCGGTTGGTAAAATACTGTAGTAAGTATCTTCTTCCTCTAATCTAAAGTATTCACTGATGATTGGGTTAATGATCTTGAACTGATCGTAACGTAAATTATCAATCAGGATAAAAAATACCGGCTGGCCGCCTTCCAGTTTTGGGAAAACCTTTTTCTTAAATAACTGGTGCGAAAGCGTTGGCGCTTTATCCTGGTTCTTAATCCAGTCAAGGTAATTTTTTTCGATAAACTTAGAAAACTGCACATTGGCCTCTGCTTTTTGCAGCGTTAAGATCTCGTGCATACCCGAGTCCTGGAGTTTTTCCAGTTCAAGCTCCCAGTAAATTAGTTTCTTATAAACATCAACCCATTCCTGGTAGCTCAGGTTATCGTTCAAGGTCATACCCAACTGGCGAAAATCCTGTTGGTAAGCCATCGTGGTTTTCTCGGTAACTAGTCTTTTATTTTCGGTAAACTTTTTAATAGTTAGTAAAACCTGTTTAGGGTTTACCGGCTTAATTAAATAATCATCTATTTTTGAACCGATAGCATCTTCCATCATTGGCTCTTCTTCGTTTTTGGTAATTAATACCACCGGCACATCATTATTTATCGCTTTAATTTCCGATAAAGTCTCCAGCCCGGTTAGGCCCGGCATATTCTCGTCGAGGAAAACCAAATCAAAATATCCGCCCTTAAACGCATCAACCGCATCGCGGCCGTTGGTTACAGTTGTTACTTTGTAACCTTTTTCGCTTAATAACAGTATATGTGGTTTAAGCAAATCGATTTCGTCGTCTGCCCATAGAATTGTAGTTTCCTGCATCTTTATTGTATATTATATCAAGGTATAACTTTTATGCTACCCATTTGTTGCACGTAATTATAAGTAATTAACAATATTTAACAGATAGTCTTAGCAAGGTTTACAATTAATTAACACTTTTGCAACATAGTAAGTACGCTGCTTTGAATAAAAAGAAAATCATTAACGATCCGGTTTACGGGTTTATTACCATCCCAACCGAATTGGTGTTTGACCTGATCGAGCATCCTTACTTTCAACGGTTAAGATATATCAAACAGTTGGGGATGACCCACCTGGTATATCCGGGCGCCCTGCACACCCGTTTTCATCATGCATTAGGCGCTATGCATCTCATGAGCATGGCCGTTGAAACCCTTTGCGCCAAAGGCCATATCATTACGCCCGAAGAGCAGGAAGCTGTTATTATCGCTATTTTATTGCACGATATTGGCCACGGCCCGTTCTCGCACGCTTTAGAGAAAACCATTGTACAGGGAATCTCGCACGAGGATATCTCTGTTTTGTTGATGGACAGGCTTAATCAAACCTTCGGCGGCCGTTTAACCATGGCTATAGCAATTTTTGAAGATGACCATCCTAAGCGTTTTCTGCATCAGCTGGTATCGAGCCAGTTGGATATGGACCGCATGGATTACCTTAACCGAGACAGCTTTTTTACCGGCGTATCAGAAGGGGTAATCAGCTCAGACCGGATCATCAAAATGCTGAACGTAGCCGATGATTATATCGTGGTAGAGAAAAAAGGAATTTATTCTATAGAGAAATTTCTGATTGCACGCCGGTTGATGTACTGGCAGGTATACCTGCATAAAACAGTTGTATCTGGCGAACACCTGCTAGGCAAAATATTAAAACGCGCCAGGGAGCTTGCATTAGCCGGTGAAAAACTTTTTTCTACACCGGCATTAAACCATTTCCTTGCAAATAGCATCAGTAAGGATATGTTTATGCAAGAGGAACAGCATTTGAAAACCTTTACATGTTTGGATGATACCGATATTATGGCTGCTGTAAAAGTGTGGATGAGCCATAGTGATAAAGTTTTATCGATGCTTTGCACCAATTTTATACACCGCCATCTATATCATGTTGATATTACCAATAACCCTGCCGATGAAGATTTCGTAAAAAGACTAACTGCTAATGCTGTTAAAAAATATGGGATAACTGAAGCCGAAGCTGCCTATTTTGTATTTACCGATGCCATTAGCAATTACGCTTATAAGCTCGACGAAGGCAATATTTTAATATTAATGAACAACGGTGAAACGCGCGATATTACTAAGGCAAGTGACAACTTAAACTTGGAAGCATTGGCCAAACCTGTTGAAAAATATATATTGTGTTATACCAAAGACCTGATATAAAACGTATTTAGCCTATATTATAATAATTTGTTGCTTCGATATTAACATTTAAATTTGCCCGATGCAATTCACTGCACTTGAAATAGGTTTACTGCTTAACGGCACCATAGAAGGTGACCAGAAAGCCATCGTAAATCAGTTAGCTAAAATAGAGGACGCCAAGCCTGGCTCGCTGTCTTTTTTGGCCAACCCCCGGTATGAGCAATTTTTGTACAGTACCAATGCGTCTGTCGTTATTGTTAATAAAGACCTGGTTTTAACCGAACCCGTTAACACTACATTAATACGTGTTGACAATGCTTACAGTGCCTTCTCTATCGTATTAGAAAAATACAATACCGTTAAGCTTAATAAAAGCGGCATAGAGCAACCCTGCTTTATACATCCATCGGCACAAATTGGCCAAAACGTTTACATAGGTGCATTTAGCTACCTCGGCCCTGATGTTAAGGTGGGGGATAACACCAAAATTTACCCTAACACATACCTTGCAGATAATGTTACCGTTGGTAACGATACCACGCTTTTTGCCGGTGTAAAAATATATTTCGATTGTGTAATTGGTAATCATGTGATTATACACTCGGGTGCTGTTATTGGCGGCGATGGCTTCGGCTTTGCACCAACAGCCGATGGAACGTATAATAAGGTAAGCCAGATTGGTAACGTTATTATTGAAGACAACGCCGAAATTGGCGCAAATACAACTATCGATAGGGCCACCATGGGATCAACCATTATATCTAATGGCGTAAAACTGGATAACCTGATACAAATTGCACACAATGTTGAAATTGGTGCCAATACTGTTGTAGCTTCGCAAACCGGTATATCGGGCAGCGCCAAAATAGGCGAAAACGTAATTATCGGTGGTCAGGCTGGTATTGTTGGCCATATCAGCATAGCTAAGGGCTCACAGATACAGGCACAATCTGGCATAGGCCGCAGCATTACCGAAGAAAGTAAAAAATGGGCAGGCTCTCCCGCTGTCCCTTATGCAAGCAATATGCGCTCGCAAGTGGTTATTAACAGACTACCCGAGCTGGAAAAGAAAATAAACGAACTCGAAAAAATAATTGCTGAATTACGCAATATCAGCATATGACTCAAATTTTGACGCAGTCTCCCCTACAAGTTATGAACGTAAAACAAAGAACCATTAAGACAGCGGTTTCCCTTTCGGGCACAGGTTTACATACCGGCGAAAGTGTAACAATGACTTTTCACCCGGCACCAGAAAACCACGGATTTAAATTCAGAAGGGTTGACCTGGAAGGCCAGCCTATCATTGATGCCGATGTTGATAATGTAACCGATACCTCACGTGGTACCACTATAACACAAAACGGCGCCAGCGTTAGTACGGTTGAACACGTACTGGCTGCATTGGTTGGCTGCGAACTGGATAACGTGCTGATTGACCTTAATGGCCCCGAAACTCCGATTATGGATGGCAGTTCGATGCCTTTTGTTGATACCATAATCGAAGCCGGTTATGAAGAGCAAGAAGCAGACCGCGAGTACTACCACATCCCATACAATATTCACTACTCTGAGCCAGACCGTAAGGTAGACATGGTGGCTATGCCATTAGATGATTATCGCTTTACCTGTATGGTTGATTATAACTCACCTGTACTGGGTAGCCAGCATGCGAGTATCTCAACCATGTCTGAGTTTAAGAAAGAAATTGCGTCATGCCGTACTTTCTGCTTTTTGCATGAATTGGAAATGCTTTTAGCACACGACCTGATTAAAGGCGGAGATATTAACAATGCTATCGTAGTTGTTGATAAAACCATCGACGCAGAAGAAATGGCTAAACTGGCCAAACTCTTTAACCGCGAAGATATAGGCGTTGCCCCACAGGGTATCTTAAATAATATTGAGTTAAGACACCAGAATGAGCCGGCACGCCACAAGCTGCTGGACATGATTGGCGATCTAGCTTTGGTTGGCGTACCACTACGTGGCCACATTATGGCTGCAAGACCCGGCCATGCTGCAAACGTTGCCTTCGCTAAAAAGATTAAATCGCTCATTAAAAAAGAAAGAAGCCGCAAGCATTTAAAGGTTTATAACCCGAACATGAAACCGGTTTATGATACCGTGCAGATCATGAATATTTTGCCGCACCGCCCGCCAATGCTGCTAGTCGACAAAATATTAGAACTCACCAAAACTCACGTGGTAGGTTTAAAAGCAGTTACCATGAACGAGCCTTTCTTTGTAGGCCATTTCCCTGGTGCACCGGTTATGCCGGGTGTGTTACAGATTGAAGCCATGGCACAAACCGGTGGTATATTGGTGTTAAACACTGTACCCGATCCCGAAAACTGGTTAACGCTTTTCTTAAAAATCGAGAATGCTCGTTTTAAAGACAAGGTATTACCAGGCGATACCCTTATCTTCAGATGTGATTTAGTGGCTCCTATACGCCGCGGTATTGCACAAATGAAAGGTATTGGTATGGTAGGAGAAAAAGTTGTAGTAGAAGCCGAATTGATGGCTCAGATCGTTAAATATAAAGAGTCATGATTCAGCCGTTAGCATACATACACCCACAAGCTAAAATAGCTGATAATGTGGTGATCGAGCCCTTTGTTACCATCCACAAAGATGTTGAAATAGGCGAGGGTACCTGGATCGGTTCTAACGCCACCATTATGGAAGGCGCTCGTATTGGCAAAAACTGCCGTATTTTCCCCGGCGCAGTGATTTCGGGTATTCCGCAAGATCTGAAATTCAAAGGCGAGAACACACTGGTAATCATCGGTGATAATACCACCATTAGAGAGTGTGTAACCATTAACCGCGGCACCAAAGATCACTGGCGTACCGAAATTGGCAGCAACTGCTTGCTAATGGCTTACTGCCACGTGGCGCACGATTGCCAGATTGGCGATAATTGCATCTTCTCAAACAATACTACACTGGCTGGCCACATCACCATTGGCGATCACGTAGTATTGGCAGGTATGGTGGCCATCCACCAGTTTTGCAAAGTTGGTTCACACGCTTTTGTAACCGGCGGTTCGTTGGTGCGTAAAGATGTACCTCCTTATGTTAAAGCTGCACGCGAGCCACTATCTTATGCTGGCATTAACTCGGTGGGCTTACGCCGCCGTGGTTTTAGCGAAGATAAGATAAACGAGATACAAGATATTTACCGCACACTGTTTGTAAAAAACAACAATGTAAGTAAAGCCATGGAAATTATCGAAGCCGATTTCAGACCAACTGAAGAGCGCGATGAGATTCTTAACTTCATTACCAGCTCTCAGCGCGGTATCATGAAAGGTTTTGGAAATAGTTAAATATTAGTCGGGAGTCCATGGTCTATAGTCCATAGACCATGGTATAATCAACAAACTATGGACTATTGACTATGGACCATCGACTAATCAGCATTTCCCTCGAAAACATCAGCCGCCGTTTTAACCGCGACTGGATTTTCAAAAACATCAACTACACTTTTACTTCGGGTAATAGCTATGCCATTTTAGGTTCAAATGGCTCCGGTAAATCAACCCTGCTGCAGGTTTTAAATGGCAGCATGGGGCCATCTACCGGCAAAATCACTTATCAACTTAAGGGCAATACCATTCTTACCGAGGCTATTTATGAGCACCTGAGTTTGGCTGCGCCTTATTTAGAGCTGATAGAAGATTTTACGCTGAATGAAATGATTGATTTTCATTTTAAATTTAAGCCTTTGTTACCGGGCACGGGTAAAGCTGATATTATTGAGCTCCTTAACCTTAATACCAGCGCCAACAAGCTGATCAAATACTTCTCATCCGGTATGAAACAGCGCCTTAAACTGATCCTTGCCTTTTGCGCTGATACCCCCATTTTAATGCTGGACGAACCCACATCGAACCTGGATACACAAGGCATCGATTGGTACCGAAACCTTGTTCAGCAATTTGCGGGTGATCGCCTTACCATCATCTGCTCTAACCAACTCCACGAATACGATTTCTGCAAATACCAGCTCAACATAGCCGATTATAAAAATCAGCCTGTAACACAGTAAGTATTTGGCCATCTAATGGTATATTTTTATATTGTCAACAATTAAAATCTACCCTATTAATGAATAAACATGTACTCACTTTAGTTTCAGCTATTGCTATTGCCGGCACCGCATGGGGCCAGGCTAAACTGGTTGAAAAAGTAACCAAAAAAGGCAACGAAATTGTAATACCCTACGAAAAGTATGTATTACCAAACGGCCTTACCCTGATCCTTGCAGAAGACCATTCGGATCCCTTGGTACACGTAGATGTAACCTACCACGTAGGCTCTGCCCGCGAAGAAATTGGCAAATCTGGTTTCGCCCACTTTTTTGAGCACATGATGTTTGAGGGATCTGACAACGCACCCAAAGGAGTACATGATAAAATAACAATCGGCGGCGGCGGTACCAACAACGGCTCTACTAACCGCGACCGTACCAATTACTACGAAACCGTTCCTGCTAATTTATTAGAGCAAATGATCTGGCTCGAAGCCGACCGGATGGGCTTCTTACTAGGCCAGGTAACGCAAGAGCGTTTTGAAGTGCAACGTGCAACCGTTAAAAACGAGCGCGGCCAAAACTATGATAACCGCCCTTACGGACTAGCTTCTGAGTATACCAGCAAAAACCTGTATCCATACGGGCATCCATATTCGTGGTTAACCATTGGCTATATCGAAGATTTAAACCGCAGTAATGTAAACGATCTTAAAAATTTCTTTTTACGCTGGTACGGCCCTAATAACGCAACCTTAACCATTGGTGGCGATTTTAACCCCGCCACTACATTAAAGATGGTAGAGAAATACTTCAATGCCATTCCGCGCTGCCCTGCCGTACAGCCCGTTAAAGTTGCACCTGTTAACTTAACCGCAAACAGGTACGCGTCATATACAGATAACTATGCTAAACTACCTTTACTGGTGATCGATTACCCAACAGTTCCCGATTTTACCAAAGATGCACCGGCGCTGGATTGCCTTGCCGAAATATTGGGACAGGGTAAAAACTCAATCTTATACCAAAATCTGGTTAAAAAACAGTTGGCACTACAAGTATCGGCTTCGAGCCAATCATCAGAACTGGCTGGCGAATTTGTAATTCGCATGGTACCATTGGCAGGTAAATCATTAGCAGATATGGAGCAGCTTTATATGGCTTCGCTTGATTCGTTAGAGAAACGCGGCATCACCGATGAAGATTTGCAAAAATTTAAAGGCGGCATTGTATCCGGCTTTATCAATAATCTGCAAAGTGTATCCGGCAAAGTATCTCAATTGGCCGAATTCCAAACTTTTACCGGTAATCCTAATAAAACCGGCGAATTGCTGAAAGAGTATACATCGCTTACCAAAGCCGATGTGATGAACGCTTTCCACAAATACATTAAAGGCCACGGCGCGGTTGTACTAAGCGTGTTAACAAAAGGGCAGGAGCAACTGGCGGCCCATACCGATAACTACAAAATAGACTCGACCCATTATGATAAGCCTAATTACGGTTATGATGGCTTAAAGTATACCAAAGCGGTTGACAACTTTAATCGCAAAACTACGCCTCCATTCGGCCCGGCACCTGTTACCAAAGCGCCGCCATTCTGGAGAAAAGATTTGCCATCGGGCGCTAAAGTTATTGGCGTGCAAAATACCGAAGTACCCTTGGTTACGCTTAACTTAACCTTGCCGGGGGGCCGCCTGTTAGAGGCTAATGATCTCAGCAAAGCTGGTATTACCAACCTGTTCGTCACCCTGATGCAAGAGGATACCAAAAACTACACTGCCGAAAGGTTTGCTATCGAACTACAAAAATTAGGCAGCAGTATCAGGGTAAGCGGCGATATCGACGGCATCGTAGTATCGGTACAATCGCTCAAAAATAACTTTGGCAAAACAATGGCATTGCTGCAAGAACGTTTGTTTAACCCGCTGTTTACAGAAACCGCTTTTAACCGCGATAAAAAACAAGCACTAGAATCCTTTAAGCTTACCAAATCACAACCAGCATCAATTGCTACAGCAGTGTTTGCCAAGTTAAATTATGGCCCGACCAATATCCTGGGTAACCAAGCGTCTGGCACAGAACAAACGGTTAAAAACATTACCCTGGCAGATATACAAAACTATTACAATAACAACATCACCGCCAACGGAGCCAAAGTTGTTGTAGTTGGCGACATTACCGAAGCCGAACTTTTACCGCAGCTAGATTTTTTAAACAAGTTGCCTAAAAAAACAATTACACTTAATGCACCTGCACCAGCCATCGCGGTAGCTAAAACCAAAATTTATTTAATTGATGTACCAAAAGCCGCACAAACCGAGTTTAGGGTGGGCTACGGCACTACTTTAAAATACAACCCAACAGGCGATTATTATAAGTTATACTTGACAAATTACCCATTAGGCGGCGACTTTACCAGCCGCGTTAACACTTACCTGCGCGAAACCAAGGGTTGGACCTATGGTGCAAGTACCCGTGTTAGCGGTGATAAATATTCGACAGATTATTACTTCTCATCTGGTATCCGCGCCAATGCTACTGATAGCGCATTAGTATCGCTGATGAAAGAACTAACTAATTACAGCCAAAATGGACCAACAACAGCAGAAGTTGCCAACCTGAAAAAAGCAATTAGCCAGGGCGATGCCTTACGTTACGAAACCGGCGCGCAAAAAGCACGTTTTGTTGCCCGGATTTTGGATTATAATTTACCTGCAAACTATGTAGATACCCAAAACCAGTTAATTGCCAATATCACTGCCGAACAATTAAAGGCTACAGCCGCAAGCTGGATTAAACCAAGCCAATTAAACATTTTGTTAGTGGGTGATAAAGCCGCCATTTTGCCCGGCCTGCAGAAATTAGGCTATGATATTGTTGAACTAAATACCGACGGAGACCCGCTTAGCCCGCAATAACTGTTTGATAGTTTGCAGTTAAGTATATAATTTTGCACTCCTATATTAGATAGTATGTCAAAAGCATCAGAAATAAAAAATGGCAATATTCTTCGTTTCAACGGGGAGTTAGTGCAGGTAGAAGAATTTTTACACCGTACCCCAGGTAACTTACGTGCCTTTTATCAGGCCCGTATGCGCAATGTTAAAAGTGGCAAACTGGTTGAGTACCGTTTCCGTACAGATGAGGAAGTAACTATCGCCCGGGTAGAAACCAGCGATTACCAATACTTATATGAAGATGGCAACGACCTGGTAATTATGGACAATGCTACTTACGAGCAACACAACGTGCCCAAGTTTTTATTTGGCAACGGTGTTAAGTTTTTAAAAGAAGGCATGAACGTAGTTGTTGCTTTTGAAAGCGATGAGCCAATTATGGCCAAAGCCCCTGCATCAGCCGAATTGGAAGTTACCTATACAGAGCCTGCCGTTAAGGGAGACACGTCAACCAACGCGCTTAAATCGGCCACTGTAGAGACAGGAGCAGAGATCCGCGTGCCATTATTTATTAACATTGGTGATAAAGTTAAAGTTGATACTGCAACGGGCTCGTATGTTGAGCGCGTGAAAGCATAATTGAAAATAGTATAAGATTAAAAGGCTCTAATTAGTTAGAGCCTTTTTTGTATAAATTAATTAACCGTCGTAAACCCTACACTTCATCTCGAAGTACGAATTAAGTTATGACCAAAGATCAACTCCGTAAGATTTTCATCCAAAAACGCAATCAGCTATCGCAAGTTGAGTATGAAGATCTTAATCAACGCCTACTTCAACAATTTCAAAAGCTTGATTTTAACGGGATCAAATGCATCCACATGTTCTTACCTATCCAAAAAAGGAAAGAGCCAGACACTTTATTGATTCGCGATTGGCTGAAGACTAATCACCCAGATATAAAAATCGTATATCCTAAAACCAACTTCGCCAACCATACCATGCTCAGTTTTGTTGATGATGCCGATCTGGTTATAGAAAACAATGGCTTCGATATTCCCGAACCGACTAGTGGTAACCAGGTCGATGCAACAGAAATAGATTTGATTCTGATACCATTATTAGCCTTTGACAAGGCGGGATATCGGGCTGGTTACGGCAAAGGCTTTTACGATCGTTTTATGGTTACCTGCAAGCCGGGTACGCAATTTGTAGGGGTTTCCTTTTTTGAACCGGTTGACGAAATCACAGATTTAAACGAGTTCGATATCAAAATGCACCAATGTATTACGCCAGATGGTATTTGTGATTTCGGGAAGTAGCGTGGATTGTGAAAGAATAAAAAGAGCCTCCTATCGGGATCGAACCAATGACCTACTGATTACAAGTCAGTTGCTCTACCAGCTGAGCTAAGGAGGCTTTTATTCTTTTTAATAAACTTTTGCAGAAGGTGTGGAAGCAACCTTCCCCAAAGGGTTGGCAAAATTATAAAATTTTATTCTTCCTCAAAATAAATTTACAAATCAAGCTCTAAAAGCACCGGGCAATGATCAGAATGTTTGGCTTCGGGCAATATGGCTGCACGTTTAATGTGCGGCTCTAATGGCGAAGTAACCATATTATAATCGATACGCCAACCCAAATTTTTACCGCGTGCACCAGAGCGGAAACTCCACCATGTATAATTATGAGGTTCGGCATTTAAATGGCGGAAGGTATCTACAAAGCCAGATTCAACCAGTTTATCCATCCAGGCACGTTCCTCTGGCAAAAAGCCGGATGAGTTTGCGTTTGATTTCGGGTTGTGAATATCTATCGCCTTATGGCAAATGTTATAATCACCACAAACTACCAGTTTAGGATAAGCCGTTTTCAGCTGATCCAGGTAAGCCCCAAACTCATCCAAAAAGCGGTATTTAAAAACCTGGCGTTCATCACCACTCGATCCCGAAGGGAAGTAAACACTCATTACAGATAGCTCATCAAAATCAACCCGGATGCAACGCCCCTCACGGTCAAAATCACTGATGCCACAGCCATACTCCACGTGCTTTGGTGTGCGTTTGGTAAATATTGCCGTACCGCTATAACCTTTTTTTTCGGCCGGATACCAATAGTGTTGATAACCCAAGGCTTCAACCAGGTGCAAGTCTGTTAACACATCGGGCGTAGCCTTAATTTCTTGCAGGCAAACTACATCGGCATCGGTAGCCTGTAACCAGGCCAGCCAGTCTTTACTAATGGCAGAACGAATGCCGTTTACGTTATAGGTAATGATTTTCATATGAACCTCACTCCGGCCTCTTTTTAGGAGAGGGGGAGCTTTATACTTTTTACTTTATACTTCAACTATTTTACAGCCACCTCTGATTGCGGCAATGATGGCGAAGATGCAATCAATTTATCCAGCTGCGCACATTCTTTTTTACTAAGCAGGGTAACCGTCATTGGCACATCTTGCAACGGGCGATCCTTGGCGTCTTTTTTTACCGCAGCAATACGATCCACCATATCAATACCACTTACCACTTCGCCATAAACGGTATAATTTTGGTCGAGGTGTGGTACGCCGCCAACGGTTTTATACCATTCGCGTTGCCAGGATGGTATTTTGCGGCCTTTTAGGCGGGTATTTTCAAGCGTATCCAGTTTGCCGTCCGTCCAGCGTTTACCTTCTACAAGGTAAAACTGGCAGGCGCTCGAGGCCTTTGCCGGGTTGTCATCACGCGCAGCAGCCAACACACCGCGTTTGTGGAAAAGACTGTCTTTAAACTCGGCAGGGATGGTATATTTCAAATCACCGTCGCCCAACTCTTGTCCGGCCTTAGCGGTTTTAGAATCGGGGTCACCGCCCTGAATCATAAAGTTTTGAATCACCCGGTGAAACAGCGTACCGTTATAAAAGCCTTGCTTAGCCAGCTTAATAAAGTTATCACGATGCTGTGGCGTTTCATTATACAGGCGAACTATTACTTCACCGTAACTAGTTGTAATTCGCACATATTGGTTTTTAGGCCCTTTGGCAAACCCAGCAGCAACAGCAAAAAGAAATAAGACTAAAAGTATAGGTTTCTTCATATATCAATTAATTTCCATCTCGTCAAAATAATCAATTATCAATGATTTCATCAACATTTCCTGCTCCATCATGGCATAGTTTGGAATCACATTTACTAACTTCCAATGCGGCCATCCATCCTGATCTAAGGCCTCCAGCTCGTAGAAACCCATTTTACTCAGCAGCTTACAGGTAGCAATATGCATCAACTCTTCCTTTTGGCGCTTGCTGAATTTCTTTGGCCCCTTGCCCAGTTCCTGCACGCCGATTAAAAACAGCATTACTTTAATATCTGGTACATCGGTATCAAAATCGTCCGAAATCTTCTTTTGCAGTTCGGCCCATCTTTTATTGGTTTCAGCAGGTGTCATAGTTTGCAAATATACGTTGCTGCCGATAGTTTATTTGTTTGCATTGTGACAGATTTATCGCATACCTAAACAATTGCAAAATGCAGGTGTATAATTGATATGCGTAAGTTATTCATCCTGTTCGCTTTTACATTATTTTGCGGTGTAGCGGTGGCCCAGCCAGATACGATTTCTATCAACCTGGACAATGTGACTTATCCTTACCCAGTCAAATTTCTCCATCTCAAACAGGAGGGGCAGGATATTAAAATGGCCTATATGGATGTAAAACCAGATCAACCTAACGGTCGATCAGTGATTTTATTCCACGGGAAAAACTTTGGGGGATATTATTGGACCAGCGTTATCAAAGCACTTACTGCAAAAGGTTTCCGGGTTATTGTGCCAGATCAGGTTGGGTTCGGCAAATCAGACAAAGCCTATATTCATTACAGTTTCCACAGCCTGGCGCGTAACAACAAAATGTTGCTGGATAGTTTAGGCATCAGTAAAATAACCATCGTCGGCCATTCTATGGGAGGCATGCTGGCAACACGATTTACGCTAATGTACCCGGACCGGGTGGAGAAACTACTACTGGAAGATCCAATCGGGCTGGAGGATTACCGAACCTTTGTACCTTATCAATCTGCCGAAGACGATTACAAAACCGAACTAAAAATCACTTACCAAAGCGTTAAAAACTATTACATGAATTCCTATTTTACGCAATGGAAACCAGAATATGATTACCTGGTAAAAATAGGTGCCAATGTAAGTAAGAGCACCAATTTCCCCCGCTACGCCAAGGTTGCCGCCATGACTTTCGAAATGATCTATGAGCAACCTGTGTGCTACGAATTTGGGTTAATTAAAGTGCCAACTGTATTGTTCATCGGCAAAGAAGATAAAACCATTGTTGGCAAAGCCCTTTTAAGCGACGAAGAAAAAGCCAGGCACGGCCAGTACAAAATTTTAGGGCCGGAAACTGCGAATAAAATCCCCGGATGTAAATTGATTGAGTTTGATAATTGTGGTCATATTCCGCATATAGAGGTTGAAGGGAAGTTTTTGAAGTCGTTGATAGGGAATATATAAGTCTTTGACTTTGCGAAGCTTTATCATGGATAGCTCCGTCGAAGCATCGTGTGTGAGAGCATCCACACAGCACGTCATTGCGAGGTACTAAGCAATCCCCGGTCTACAGAGGTTCGTACTTTAATGAACGCAATGGCTCTAAATACTTGTTTGTGCTGTAAGGTACATCAGTCCCGCTCAATCGCCGCGGGTTGGGCTGTTACTTTGGGGCGCCAAAGTAACCAAAGCGCCTGTCGGCAAAAGGCTTCTTTAGGCACGAGGCCATGTCGCACAGCGTTCAGAACAACACTGGCCGGGATCTTTTGCCCCACTCACGTTCACACTGGCCTTCGCCCTTCTGCAAAACCTCCAATGCCTCTTGCCTGCACTCAAGGCCAACATTGTTCTGCCCGCTTTGGCCGAAGCTGTTCGCCGACGATGAGAAAGAAGCAAGAATTAAGAATCAAGAAGTGTATAACAACATGGTAACATCAGGACAATCAAAAGAAGCGGTGACCCAGACGCAAAAGCGTGGCCGTGTAGTGGGCCTGTGCGGTGGAGCTTTTTTGCGTCTTGATTTTTTGGTTACTTTTGGATCAAGCCAAAAGTAACTAAGCCCCTGCGGCTATGAGCAGACCAGCGATAATTACAGCAGAGAACAATCATAATTGCAATCACTTTAATTAAAGCACAAATCTCTATAATTCGCGATTGCTCCGCTGTCGCTTGCAATGACGTAATATACTATTTAACCTTCGCCAAAATCTGATTAGCGGTTAACTTCTCTTGCTCGCCACTTGCCATATTTTTGAAAGTTAAATGTCCGCTTTCAATTTCGTCGCTGCCGATTACAATTACGTAGGGGATATTTTTGTTGTTAGCATAGTCGAACTGTTTTTTGATTTTGGTGCCCGAAGGGTAAAGTTCGGCATTAACATCTTCAGCGCGGAGATGTTGCAATAAAGGTAATCCGTAGATCTCGCCGCCTTTATCGAAGGTACAGATCAAAACCTTGGTGGTCTGGTTGCTTCCTTCGGGAAACAAGTTCAATTCTTCCAGTACATCGTAAATGCGATCCGCACCGAATGAAATACCCGCACCAGTCAGGCCTTTCAAACCAAACATGCCTGTTAAATCATCATAACGGCCACCGCCGCCAATGCTGCCCATAGCGGCTTCATTGGTCTTTACCTCGAAGATGGCTCCGGTATAATAATTTAATCCACGGGCCAGGGTAATATCCAGCTCTAATGTAGCGCGCTGTAGTTTGCAGTTATTAATGTATTCGAAAATTTCTTCCAACTCGTGGCATCCTTTTATGCCGGTTTCTGACGAAGCCAGTACGGTGCGTAGCTTATGCAGCTTTTCGTAATTGGTGCCCTCTAATAAAATAATTGGCTCCAGTTTGTCTATATCTTCCTGTACAAAACCTTTGGTCAGGAGTTCGTTTACTACGCCATCCAAGCCAATTTTATCCAACTTATCGATGGCGACCGTCATATCAATAATCAATTCTGGTTTACCGATAATTTCGGCTATGCCGGATAATATCTTACGGTTATTGATTTTGATGGTAAAATCTTTCAAACCTAAGTTTGATAGGGCTTCATCGTAGATCATGATAAACTCGGCCTCATTCAATAACGAATCAGAGCCCACTACATCCGCGTCGCACTGATAAAACTCTCGGTAGCGGCCTTTCTGCGGGCGGTCGGCACGCCAAACTGGTTGCACCTGGAAACGCTTGAATGGCATCGTAATTTCGTTCTGATGCATCACCACGTAGCGAGCAAAAGGAACGGTTAGATCGTAGCGGAGGGCTTTTTCAGAAATACTTGAAGTTAGCTGATTAGAATTACGGGTAGTTAGCGCCGGTTCATCTGCTTTGGCTAAATAATCGCCGCTATTTAAAACCTTGAAAATCAGATTATCGCCCTCATCGCCATACTTACCGGTAAGTGTTGACAGGTTCTCCATAGTAGGGGTTTCTATCTGCTGATAACCATACTTGCGGAACACACTTTTAATGGTATCGAAAATATAATTACGCTTCACCATTTCGGCGGGCGAGAAGTCACGGGTTCCTTTGGGTACAGATGGTTTAATAGCGGCCATGCGGCAAAGGTAAAAAATTGGTATATTAATCGGGTAATTGTTTAATATAGCTACCACCAAACATGAAAACAATTTTACAAACCCCCAGAGTACTGGTGCGCCAGTTTGCCGAAGACGAAATAGATCATCTGCTCACCATGAATGCAGATGAACGAATTGCCCGTTACATTACCCGACGCACGCCCACCGAAACCCGCGATTTGTTTGCACAAATGATGATAGATTATGTGAACAAACCCGAACTTGGCCGTTGGGCGCTCTTTAATCAAGAAGATAACGACTTTATCGGTATGTGCATGCTATTGGAAGCCCGACCCGGCCTCCGCGGTACAGAAATTGGCTACAGCCTTAATTATAAATACTGGGGCCAGGGCTTAGCCACCGAAGTAGTAGGCGCAGTTAAAGATTATGGATTAGAACAGCTTCGTTTAGATGAAATCTGTGCTATTACTACCATCGACAATGCTGCATCACAACGTGTGTTATTTAAAACAGGGTTTAAACAAACAGGCACCGCAGTTATTAATAAAATACTTTTACCGCTTTATACCAATAAGAAAGGCGATCAATGATCGCCTTTCTTATTGGTATGTCACCCTGAGCCCCGTCGAAGGGTCGGGCGTAGAGGCCACTGCACCATGCTTCGACGGGGCTCAGGATGACATCCCTGTTTTATTTCTTACTTAATTCTTTAATAACAGCCTTACACCCATCCTCCACCAAATCAAAAACGGGCTCAAACAGCTTGTCGTCGTAATAGGGATCTGGAACCTCTTTATCTCCCAATAATAATCTCACCTTTTGAGCAGCTTGAGTATTGGGCGCTAACGCCAGCACATCGGCCAGGTTATTTTTATCCATCACCAAAATATGGTCGAACTCATAAAAATCCGAAACGTTAAACTGGCGGCATACCTGTTTGCTGATATCAACCCCACGCTCGCGGGCCACACGGGTAGATCTACGATCGGGACCCTGGCCTATGTGCCAGTTTCCGGTGCCGGCCGAATCTATCTCCCAGTCTAAATTTTGGTCATCAGCCAGGTGTTGCATAATACCCTCCGCCAGCGGCGACCGACATATATTGCCCAGGCAAACCATTAGAATCTTCATGTTTTTAGATGTGCAGATTACAAATGTGCAGATATGCAGATGGAATTAATCATTCGCCCATCTGCATATCCGCACATTTGCACATTATTAAGCAAATATTTGGTTCAGTAAACCGGCTAAATGTACACCGGCCTTAAGCAGTTGCTCATTTACGGTACCGATGTATTTAAAGTTATATTTATAGTTCAGCGTATCTTCTGGCTTAACATCATCATAGATTTTGCCGGCGATAATGCTTGAGTCATAGATCCATTTGCTGATCGGCTCTTTCTGCCATTCCGCGCGTTGAGCTGCTGTGGTATGATTGATCATGGTAGCATACTCTGTATAACTTAACTGCTGAAAGTCGATCAATTTGCTATCCCAAACCGAGTGCAGGTTGGTTGGCTCGCTAAACCAGTTTACTTTAATATCATTACCGCCTTTATCTGTAGTATGGGCAGTGTGCATTGGCTGGTGGATGTCTTCAACAATGTGGATCACCATGCGCAGGTATAGCAATTTATTTTCTTTGCTCAGGTCTTTCTTTTTCAACTCGCCAATCATAAACTCCAGCTTGGTATAAGCATCGGTATTTTTGTCGGTATGTAAAAAGGCAACCATTTCATCATAGGTGTATGGCTTATCAAAATCGATATAATGCCATGACGACAGGTAGCTGAATGATGGATCTGATTTAATAAAATCGGCCCAGTTGCTGGTAATCGCAACCGACTCATTACCCAAAATTTCTTGTACTGCTTTGTGGGCTTTGGGCGTAAGATAGCTGTCGGCAATTTGACCGCAAATACGGTGGCCTTGCGTGCCCCATGCCATAGCTTGTGCCGGTGCATAAAGCACGGCAGCGCCTAAGATTAATTTTTTAAGAAAATTCAATTTCATATTATAATGCTTTTGGATTACAGGTAGTTTTTTTCTCTAAGTGAATTGTAAATGGATTAACGCTCGCAGTACTTGTAAACTGATAAACAGAGTCTGTTTTTCTTAAGATTTTAAAATGCTCGTCATAATATCCCGACCGGAAACAGCCACCTTCATTTTTATACTGATAGTTAGCTGTACAAAATAAGCCTTGCAAACGCAGGGTATCGTGGCGCAAAACATAGGCGCCCTTCGCATACTCGGCCCAATGGCCCGAGCGCATACAAGTATCATCGCCATAGTTAACTTTGCTGAAGGTTTTGATCTGCACAAAAAACGAATCGCAATCAAACTTATAGTGATACAAGGTATAGCTTACCAGTTTCTTTTGCAATGCAGAGGTATCCTGCTGCCATTCGCCATGCAAGGCCTCAACCCCTTTACCCTGCAGTGGTGGGTTAAAGGTACATGAAGGTAGTAGCAGACATAAAGTTGCAATTAGCAATAAAGATGCCTTTGATAAAAAGACGAAAGAGAAAGGACGAAAGACTTTTAAGCGTGTTAGCATAAAAACAAAAAAGTCCCTCTCCGGCGGAGAGGGATTTAGGGTGAGGCTTTTCGCCGTTTTATTTTAAACTTCCGATCATTTCTTCGGGGCGTACCCATTGGTCAAACTGCTCGTTGGTTAACAAGCCAAGGCCAAGTGCCGCTTCGCGTAATGATTTATTTTCTTTCAATGCTGTTTTAGCAATTTTAGCGGCATTCTCGTAACCGATGTGCGGGTTAAGCGCAGTTACCAGCATTAAAGAGTTTTCGAGGTGTTTTTTAATACCATCATAGTTTGGCTCAATACCAACTGCGCAGTGGTCTGTAAATGACACACAAGCATCGCCAATTAAACGTGCCGACTGCAGGAAGTTAGCAGCCATTAAAGGTTTAAATACATTCAGCTCGTAGTGGCCGTTTGAGCCGCCGATAGAGATAGCCACATCATTACCCATTACTTGTGCAGCTACCATGGTAACAGCTTCATTTTGGGTAGGGTTAACTTTACCCGGCATAATAGATGATCCTGGCTCGTTATCAGGGATGTGGATCTCACCAATACCAGACCGAGGGCCAGATGCCAGCATACGGATATCGTTAGCAATTTTCATTAATGAAACCGCGATTTGTTTTAATGCACCGTGTGTTTCTACAATAGCATCGTGTGCAGCAAGTGCCTCAAATTTATTTTCGGCGGTGATGAATGGCAGGCCGGTAAATTGTGCAATGTACTCGGCAACCTTTACATCATAACCTTTAGGAGTGTTGATGCCGGTACCAACTGCAGTACCACCGAGCGCAAGCTCAGATAAGTGTTCTAAAGTGTTTCTTAATGCTTTTAAACCGTGGTTCAATTGCGATACATAGCCAGAAAACTCCTGGCCTAATGTTAATGGCGTAGCATCCATCAAGTGGGTACGGCCAATTTTCACAACGTTTTTAAATGCTTCCGATTTTGCTTTCAGCGCATCGCGTAATTTCTCAACACCGGGGATGGTAGTTTCCATTACCACTTTGTATGCAGCAATGTGCATAGCAGTAGGGTAGGTATCGTTTGATGATTGCGATTTGTTTACATCATCATTAGGGTGGATAAAGGTTTTGCCTTCGCCCAGTTTGTTGCCTTGCAATACGTGGCTTCGGTTTGCCACCACCTCGTTCACGTTCATATTTGATTGCGTGCCCGAACCTGTTTGCCAGATCACCAACGGAAACTCTGCATCCAACGCACCGGTTAAAATCTCATCACAAACGGCAGCGATCAGGTCGCGTTTTTCAGCCGGCAATACGCCTAAATCTGTATTGGTATAGGCGGCTGCTTTTTTCAAATAAGCAAAGGCCTCTATAATTTCCTTCGGCATAGAAGCCGCAGGACCAATTTTAAAATTATTGCGAGAGCGCTCTGTTTGTGCGCCCCAGTATTTATCGGCAGGTACTTGTACCTCGCCCATGGTATCGTGTTCAATTCTGAAACTCATGATTGATAGATTTTTGCAGGGGCAAAGTTATGGTTTTTGAGCCAAGAGCCAAGGGCGAAGAATCAAGAGTTTTTAGTAACGATTTTGAGGGAAATTACGCATCGAAAGATTTATCCTAATCAACATATCATAGCCGCTTGGTTTACCAACCTCACAAAAAAGCCGGAGAATAATCACTTTCCCCGGCTCGTTATAATTACTGTTTCGAAAATTTATTTATCCGCAAGTTCCCAATGTAAATGTGGTATTAACTGCAATTATCTTGGTAGTTGCATCATACACAGCCGTGCCCGACAAGCCCGTGAGGCTCGGTATTTTAATGGTAGACGTTTTATCTATTTTAAACGAACCCGATATAAAGCTCTTACTATTATAGTTAGCACCCATGGTATATGTATGCCCATTAGTTAATTTTATATCGGCAGCACCATCTAACATATGCACATATGTTGTAATAATAGCGTCAGGATTTGTAACATCTTTTAAAGTAAGCCATGTTGTTGGGTTGGCAACCACTTGCTTTGACGAACATTTTGCAACAAGCGTAACATGTGATTCTATAATATCCGGCAATACCGGGGTAGGGAAAGAAAGAGAAACCGAACCTTTAGTACAAGCGCTAAATAAATCTGTCTCTGCAACTTTCGATGTTGGATCGCCGGGGCGGGAGTAGATCACAACTTTAACATTACCCAAACCCGAAGGTAGTTTGGGCATGTTGGCTTTAAAGCCGTTAAATAATGTAACCGCGTGCGACCATGAATTATCTGTAAACAACCCGCCCAGATACTGATAATTGGCTGATGTAAGCGCTACTTCATAACCGTCAACACCAACTGTTAACCCCGGTACATTAACGGTAACAGAAAGGGTAGATCCGCATGCCGGTCCATACCAGTTTAAGCTCCATGCCGAAAGGTGTGTTACAGGGAATATTACGGCCAGCGTACCGTCTGTATTTTTCACCACATTGGCCGATGCTTCGTAAGTCCATTGGCCGGTGGTTTCGTCCATACTCCAAACAGGTATAGCGTCACCAACTTTTACTTTTACGCCGGTCAGCGGATTAATTAAATCAGCATTTATACCCATATTAACCGATAACGGTTTAGAGAATCCTTTTACCGCCGTACTACCCGCAGTCATATTTATAGAAACCAGGCCGGCGGTTAAAAAAGTAACGCCGCCGGTAATAGCGCCGTTGGGCCCGATAACATTTGATGGATTAAAACCGCCCGGAAAGGCATTATAGGCATCTTGCGAGGTTGTACCCAAGTGTATCACATTCGATGCCAGCGAAGTAGAATTAATTACGGCTCCATTCTTATCTTTAAACTGTGTACCGGCTGCAATGGTAATTGTGCAGGCTTCTGCAGGTGCTGTTGCCGGTAACGATAGCGTGGTTACTGCCGAAGTACCAGACGTAAGTGGTGTTGTTTTTGTTATGATAGACGATCCGCTGGGTGGGTGGGCGTACTCTATCAGTGGTATAACCGTATGTATTGCAGCTGTGTCACTTGTTATTGTTGTTGTATTTACAACCGGTATAAATCCGCTGGGTGCAACAGACGTTGTAAAAGTAACAGGATGTTGTACCGATGCGGTCGCCGTTCTGATCAGGCTCAACGATATTAAACCATTATATGCTGTAAAATTGGTTGTTGCACCGTCATCGGTTTGCACAAACTTTTGAGGATCTGTTATAGCAACCGACATTTTAGCCGGGATTGCTGTGCCATTTGGGTTTGCATTTACAAACTCCAGCAGTGTTGACGACTTAGAGAGCGCATCTGTTTTAATAATTATATTAAGGCCCTCTGTTGGTTTTTTACACGCATATATAACCAGCGATAAAAATAAAACCAGGAAAAAAACAGGCTTAAATAGTTTTTTCATATAGTAAAGTATTGAGCACCTTAATTTATTTTGAAATTAAAATTGACCTGTAGCACAGGCAACCAACGATAAGATTTTAGATTAGAATTTACCTGCGGTTCGAGCTTATAATTATCGGACAATAGCTTAGTTCCTATAATGGTAGACTGCGGCGCATTTAAATAATAGGTACCCAAATCAAAGTTTACGTTAAAAAGCTGCGAGGGAAACGCCTGTAAAAACCCAACACCCAGGTAAGGCGCAACACCTTTCCAGCTTACATCTATATTTAAGGTACCCATTTCGGCGGCGCTAATATTATAATTAGCAACTTTGTAATTACCAGCCGGGTTAACATTAACAACACCCTGTGCCTTGTATAAATAAGCCGCACCGCCTACTATCCGCAACCAGGGTAAATTTTCTGATGGTGTATAGTCGGCCAACAAATGCACATTATAAAATTTGGCATTAACATTAGTTGTTGAGTTGAAGCCGTTAACCGTAAAAACGTTATTGGCGCTGGCGGGCAAAAAGGTACCGCCAAACCTTGCCGATAGCATCTCGGTAAAACCGTAACGCCCTTCGAGGCCTAAACCCTGCGAACCTAACAGTACCTGGCCACCAAAAGCACCCTGATTGGATACATCGCCAAAATACTGAGCCATTGCCCCGCGAGGAATAAATATCGTTAACAGTAAAAAGGCAAATAAGATAAGGAGAGGTTTCTTCATAGTTCTTAATATTAAATATTTATTAAACTATCTATTTAGAGGGTGTTACTTTGCCAATATGACAAAGACAGTATGTTTTGAAGAAAAAGAATTAAAAATTTTGAAACCCGAATAAAAAATATTGCCACACTCGCTCTAGCATAAGTTGTTAGGTTAATTTTAAACCTAGCAACGGCTTTTTATTCCTTTGCTAAAATAACACTATTTTAATTCATAAGTAAATTTTATTTCATTACAAATACAAAAAAGTTACAATATTTGTATTGAAACGAACATTTATTTAAAACACTGCCTTTAAAACTGTCATTTTCACATTTGGCTAACATTATATTAACCAAGATTTATTATTCTATTAATTAAGTCGCAGATATTTCGTTTTATTATAATAAAGAGACGAGTTTCCGGGGCCGGATTTATATATGGTTACATGAATCCGGCCCAAACTTATTAACCAGGCTCAATACCAGGATTGCAAAGTTTTGTCGTATTAATAAAATATTTAAAACTTTCTTTTTTAACTGATGTATAATTTCTGACTTTCGCGTTAATTAAAGCGATAGTATTTTTATCTCCAATGAGTTCAGCACCCTTAAAGTTTATTTCGGCCCTTTGTTCTGTTATTCTGTTAACATCTTGTTCTTCAAAACAACAAAATTCTGCATCGTCGCCTGCCCACGCAATTAGTACAACACCGCTCGATACCCAAAAACTATTGCAATACGATCCTAAAAAGGCCGATCCGCAAATAGACGCTTTTATGAAGCACCTGCACCAGGTAAGTGGCTTTAACGGTAACGTACTCGTAGCAAAAAAGGGCAAAATAATATATGAAAACGCTTTTGGCTGGGCTAATCACCTTACCCGCGACAGCCTGAAAATCGGCTCACGCTTCGAACTGGCTTCGGTGTCTAAAACCTTGACCTCAACTGCCATCCTAATGCTGATGGAGCGTGGTAAATTAAAGCTGGATCAGGATGTGCGCGACTTCTTCCCTAATTTTCCATATGCCGGTATAACCATAAGGCTATTGCTTACACACCGTTCTGGCATGATGAACTATGTGTATTTTATTGATGGTATATATCGTGCCGAGCACCGCGACCAGCACAAAGGTGTTACCAACCAGCAGGCTATGGATATGATAGCCCAATACAAACCCAATCCGTTTAATAAACCCAACGTAAGGTTCTTGTACAACAACTCTAACTTTATGGTGCTGGGTTCTATTATAGAAAAGGTAAGCGGCATGCCTTATGCCCAGTTTATGAAAGAGAATATCTTTAAACCTGCAGGCATGGCCCATACCGATGTTTACTCGAAAGCTACGTATGAGAAGATACCTGTTGATGTAGTTGGCCACGACCGTAACAGCTGGAAATATTCTGTAGCGCAAAACTTCTTAGACGGACCTGTAGGAGATAAGGGCATTTACAGCACCGTTGGCGACTTATTTATATTTGATCGTGCTATGCGAGCCAATCGCCTGATCTCGAAAGCCACGCAAGATTCTGCATATACGCCGCGTAACCCGATGATCCGCGGGCACTTCAACTATGGCTACGGCTGGAGATTATTTGAAGCCCCGGGCGAACAAGTAGTTTACCACACCGGCTGGTGGCATGGTTTCAGACACATTTTTCTGCGTGATATGAAACACGATGTAACCATTGTATTGTTGGGCAACGTGGTAAATGGCAGCTTACTTCATCTGGATGATCTGTTTAAAATGACGGGTATGCCTGTTGTACGCAAAAGTGCATACAGCGGCAATGGCGACACGGCCGAAGATCAATAATTATTAAAAAGGTTGTTAGCTTGTTGGGTTAGTTTTTCTTTATTTTGTTAAAATAATCATAACTTAATCAATAAGTTAACGCTTAAAACCATAAACTCACTCATTAAATAGCAAGCTCATGTTCGACAAATTATTTGAAGCACAGCAAAAAGCAGGAGAAGCTAAAAAGCGACTTGATGCAATTACGGTTACCGGCACTGCCGAAGGCGGTAAAATTACAGTTACAGCTAACGCCAATAAGGTGATACAGGCTGTAAATATCGACGAAGAGTTTTACAAGCAGGCCGATCGTGAAGAATTAGAAGAATTACTTTTGGTAGCCTTAAACAAGGCTATTGAACAAGCCGACAATATAAGCCAGAGCGAAATGGCAGCCATGACCAAAGAAATGTTTGGCGGCCTGGGCGGTATGTTCGGCAAATAAGATCTTAAACAACAATCTACTTATGAAAGCTACTTTTTATGGACACGCAACGGTTGAATTAGAAACCGGTGGCAAAAAACTATTGTTCGATCCGTTTATTACCCCAAATGAACTGGCAAAGCACATCGACGTTAATAGTTTAAAGCCAGATTACATTTTATTAAGCCACGGCCACGGCGACCACATGGCAGATTTGGCTACCATACAAAAAAACAGCGGTGCTAAGGTAATCTGTATTGCCGAAATTGCTGGATGGCTGGGTAACCAGGGCATTGCTGATGCGCACGGCATGAACATTGGCGGTAGTTTTAAATTTGATTTCGGCCGCGTTAAAATGGTTAACGCCATCCACTCGAGCAGCATGCCAGATGGTAGCTACGGTGGTAACCCGGCAGGTTTTGTAATTTATACTAACGAGGGCAAAAACATTTACTTTGCCGGTGATACCGCTTTAACTTATGATATGAAGTTATTGGCCGATGATGATATTAACTGGGCTATTTTGCCAATTGGCGACAACTACACCATGGGTGTTGATGACGCTATTAAGGCCGCTGCTTTTGTTAACTGTCAAAATGTTATCGGTGTACACTATGATACTTTCCCACCTATTAAACTAGATAAGGGAGAGGCCCGTGCTAAATTTATTAAAGCTGGCATCAACATACAATTACCAGAAATTGGTGGTTCTGTTGATTTGTAAGCAAAATTAGCCTAAAACAAAAAAGCTCCACGATTATGTGAGGGCACTGAAAAAGTCCAATTTGACAAGAGGAGTAGAAGACGAGAGTTTTCTACTCCTTTTTTTGTATCTTAAAGTGTCGAAAGAGAGACACCAGTATGCTTATCCAACAACAGCAGATCC
>Ga0116227_10000111_pt1 | contig 133999 bp, 131 predicted proteins | sample S1TSphgellanicum_FD_89693 | JGI IMG/M metagenome (GOLD analysis project Ga0116227, IMG submission 89693) | Host-associated microbial communities from peat moss isolated from Minnesota, USA - S1T2_Fb - Sphagnum magellanicum MG | ecosystem: Host-associated > Plants > Peat moss > Unclassified...
ATAACGCGTTTAGCGCCAAATTCATCAAGCATACCCTGGCTTACTTTATAGGCACCGTTATATTCAGCAACCTCTTCACCCATTAGGTATATATTTTCATCCTTGCGCATTTCTTCGTTCATTGCTTCACGAAGTGCTTCCCTGAATTGTATTTCTCTCATCGTATTAAAAAAATTCTTTTTTTCGGCTGCAAATATATGCAATGAAGTGTTAAAAACAATTAGTGGCTTAAATCAGCATGAGTTTTTTACATTATTACTGCTAAATAAAATGCATACTTTTTATAAACGCATATTTTTAGTTCTCTAAGCCGACAAAAATGGCGTGTTTAACCAGTTACTTCCGCTCCCCCTTCATTTTCGAGGCGATCTCCAATGCATTATAAGCATTTACTATGCCGCCTGATTTTGAAAGCGTAGTAAAATCAACCAGTTGTTTGGTACCGGGCTTATATACCATAGTGCCTTTTAATGGCGCAGCCGATTGCAAGATCACCTGCTTTACCTGCGCAGCACTTAGTTTGGGGTAATATTCCAGCACTAAAGCTGCAATACCTGTAACTACAGGCGCTGCGAAACTGGTGCCATCGGCAGTGTTAAACTCCGCGTCGGTATCTATGGAGGTTACTTTAACACCGGGCGCGAAAACGTCAACATTTTTCACCCCATAATTGCTGAAGTTGCTGGCTAATGAAGTATCCTTCAATGCAGCAGATGCGCCTACATTGATGAGGTTGTCAGCATCGGTTGTCGATCCATCTAAAAAAGTATCATTAGGATATTGCGGCACTGAATCTACATTCAGGTTATCATTGCCTGATGCCAATACCAGCAGCACATCTTTTGATGCCGCGTATTTAAAGGCCTCATCAACCCAATCCTTATGCGGCGACAGGTATTTACCAAAACTCATGTTAATTACTTTAGCACCGTTATCAACCGCGTAATGTATCGCGTTAGCTACATCCTTATCGTACTCATCGCCATTGTTTACAGCTTTTAGTACCATAATGTGCACGTTATCTGCAACACCATCAATACCATAACCGTTGCCGCGTTTAGCGCCAATCAAACCGGCTACACCTGTACCGTGCGATGCATCGTTATACTTTAATATATTATTGCCATAAGGTTTGCCGTCGTTCACATCCGGGTCATCACCCACTATATCTTTACGTTCGGTGAGGTTGGGACTGAGGTCGTTATTGAGTTTTTCGATATATTCGCTCATATCCTTCAGCGTGGAAACATTGGTAGCGGTGGCTCCCTCCTGCTGCAGCACCAGGCTCCAAACATATTTACTTTGCATTAGGGTATCATTAATACTGGTGATCTTATCCAGGTCCTTTATATTAAAGCTGGCATTCGCGCCTAAATTCAAGGCTTTTTTAATGTAGCCATTCGTCACCATTAATGCGCTCATATCCGGTTGCAGTTCGGTAAGTTCTTTGGTTGCTTTAGCCGTTGTTGAATCGCGCTTAACTTTTACTTTCAGCCAATAGGCGTATTCCTTTTCATCACCCGCAGGGGCAGATGTTACGCTGGCATATTTATCCTTAAGTTTATAGTATGATCGCACTTCCTCGCTGGTTTCGTTCAGGTCGGCTTTGCCATTCTTTCCGCCTAAAAAATTCCAGCCGTGCATGTCATCTACATAACCGTTATGGTCGTCGTCTTTTCCGTTGCCCGGTTTTTCTTTGGGGTTTACCCATAATACGCCTTGCAGGTCTTTTTGCAGGGTATCAACACCGCTATCAATAATGGCTACAAGTACCGGTTTACTTTTTTTACCTTTTATAAAGTCATAAGCCTGGTTTAGGCTGATACCAAAATAACCATCGGTTTTTAAGTCGAGCGTGTGCCAGTTTTGGGGAGGGTCAGGAGGTGCAGGCTGCAGTTTTTGCGCCATTGTTCCTGTACTTATTAAAACTATCCCGCACAAAAACGCGCTAAAAACTGGTAACCGAAAATTATACATATATTATAGTTAATTAGTGAGAGGTGAGTAGTGAATGGTGAATGGTCTAAATTTAAAACCACTCACCATTCACCACTCACTAACACCTACAGATCAAATTTTATTCCTTGTGCTAATGGCAACGCTTTTGAGTAATTAATAGTATTTGTTTGCCTGCGCATATAAACTTTCCATGCATCAGAACCTGATTCACGGCCGCCTCCGGTTTCCTTTTCACCGCCGAATGCGCCGCCTATCTCAGCCCCTGATGTGCCGATGTTTACATTTGCAATTCCGCAGTCAGAACCGCCGGATGATAAAAATTGTTCAGCCTCACGCAAATTATTTGTCATGATGGATGACGACAACCCTTGCGGAACACCATTTTGCAGTTCGATGGCTTCATCAAGGGTTTTGTATTTAATGAGGTATAATATAGGCGCAAAAGTTTCGTGCTGTACAATGGCATAACTGTTCTCCACCTCGGCAATACATGGTTTTACATAACAGCCCGAAGCGTATTTATCGCCTTCCAGCTTGCCGCCTTCAACAACAAAGTTACCGCCCTGTGCCTTACACTGCTCAATTGAATTAAGGTATAAACTTACCGCGTCCTGATCGATCAGCGGGCCCATGTGGTTATTTTGATCCAAAGGATCACCAATGCGGATCTGTCCGTAGGCTTTTACCAGCTTTTGCTTAAAGGCATCATAAACACTTTCGTGGATGATGAGCCTGCGGGTACTGGTACAGCGCTGCCCGGCAGTACCTACCGCACCAAACACGGCACCGATAAGCGACATATCCAGATCAGCATTTTCGCTGATGATGATGGCGTTGTTACCGCCCAGTTCAAGCAAGCTTCTTCCTAATCTCGCCCCTATCGCGGCACCCACGGCTTTACCCATTCGGGTTGAACCAGTGGCTGATATTAATGGCAGGCGTTTATCGTTAGCCATTAGTTCGCCTATGTTGCGGTCGCCTATAATCAAACAGCCTACGCCTTCATCAATATTATGTTTTTTGAAAACTTCCTGAGCAATATGCTGACAGGCAATAGCCGTTAAAGGTGTTTTTTCGGATGGCTTCCAGATGCAAACATCGCCGCAAACCCAGGCCAGCATGGCATTCCAGCTCCATACCGCAACCGGGAAATTGAATGCCGATATCACACCCACAATCCCCAGCGGGTGGTATTGCTCATACATTCGGTGCTCGGGGCGCTCGGAGTGCATGGTTAAGCCGTATAATTGCCGACTCAGGCCCACTGCAAAATCGGCAATGTCGATCATCTCCTGCACCTCACCATAACCTTCCTGCAGGCTTTTGCCCATTTCGTAGGATACCAGCGCACCTAATTGCTCTTTATTCGCGCGGAGAGCATTGCCTATTTCGCGAACAATTTCGCCTCGCTTTGGGGCCGGCACTGTCCGCCAGGTTTTAAAAGCTTTGGCGGCTTGCTCAACTACCTGGTTATAATCACTTTCCGAAGCTATTTTAACCGACGCTATCTTTTTCCCATCAACAGGCGATAAAATGTCTTTTACAGCCGCATCAGCGCTGCTACCCCAGTTATTGCCTGTACTAAACGCCTCATTAATGTCGTTTATATGTAAATGATTGAGAATTCCTTTTATATCAATGCTCATAATGGTACTTTTGTCAAAGTTAAAAATCTTTAAGGCAATTATATCAACCCACTCCTTGCCAAAAAATCGCAAAATGATTTTCATTTATTATCAGGCACTTGTGAATAAAGTGTGTTAATAATGTTTGAATGTTGAAAACTTAATTGCCTTATGGGTTCAATTTATCGTAATTTAATCTCGGTTAAGCATTAATAATAACAAAAAATGGCCTAACCAGGAACGTGTTCTGCAAACCTAACTGAATGGAAGAAGAATTTGAATTTGGTTTTACCGAAGACCCAAAGTTCTCGGTAGAACGGTACGAGGAAATGATCCGCAATCACGACCAGTACTTTTTTGATGCCCAGGCGTTTGAGAACATTATCGACTACTACATCGAAAAAAATGATCCGGCCAAAGCTTTACAGGTATCTGAGTACGCGCGCAATCAGCATCCGTTTGCCGCTGTGTTTTTAATTAAACAGGCCCAGTTATTGGTTGTCACCAACCGCGCCGCCGAAGCGTTTGCCGCTTTGGATAAGGCTGCTATGCTGGAGGCCTCTGACGCGGATATTTATATTATCCGCGGTAACCTGTACGAAAGTATGGAGCGCTATGATGAAGCGCTCGAAAATTATGAAAAGGCCCTTGGCCTTGCCGAAGAAACTGACGAAATATTGCTGCATATAGCCTACGTACACCAAAACATGGGCGATTATAACACAGCAATAGATTACCTGAAAATGTGCCTGAAGCAGAATATGGAAAACCAGGACGCTTTATACGAACTGGCTTTTTGTTATGATGTGATGGACAATCAGCAGGAAAGTGTTCAATTTTATCAGCAATATATTGATAACGAACCTTACAGCTATGCCGCATGGTATAACCTGGGCAACGCCTATACCAAACTAAGCTTATTTGAGAAAGCTATTGATGCTTATGATTACGCCATATTAATTAAGGATAATTTTGCATCGGCCTATTTTAATAAAGGTAACGCGCTAGTTAACCTGGAGAAATATGCAGAGGCTATTGAGGTTTACCGCCATACTTTTGAGTACGAGCAGCCTAATGCCGATACTTATTGCGCCATTGGCGAATGCTACGAAAAGCTGGAGCAAATGGACGATGCAAGGGCATTCTACAAAAAATCGGTTAAAATGGATTCAAAGCTGGCTGATGCCTGGTTTGGGATCGGTGTAACGCTTGATTTTGAGGAACGTTATTTTGAGGCCCTGCACTTTTACAAAAAAGCGCTCGATCTTGATATTGCCAATGCCGATTACTGGTTTGCTATAGCTGATGCTGAATATAAGCTTGGCCATATTACCGAAGCCGAACAGGCCTACGAAAAAGTGGTTGAACTTAACCCTATTGATGTGGATGCCTGGCTCGATTACTCATCTATATTATATGAGCAGAATCGTTTGGTTGATGCCATTGAGGTGATATCGCAGGCTATAAAAAATAACCCGGAGGCAGCTGAACTTTACTACCGCATGGTAGCGTATTTATTTGCCAAAGGCGATTATAATGAAGCGTTGAACAACCTGGAACTGGCATTATCATCAGACCCGGAGAAACATTATATTTTGTTCGATTATTTGCCGCAATTACAAAAAAACAAAGTGATAGTGGATATTATAAACAGGTACACGAAGTAATTAGTGAATTACTGATGGAGTGAATTAGTGATTTGAACTTGTTGATTTAATATTTACTGATTGTTAAATGGAAGTAAAAATTGCATTACATTCGTTAGAACCCTAATATCATCATATACTAATTCGTTAGAAAAACCAAAACATATTACTCGTTTTGGTTTTTTTTGTGAACTTTACCCCCACATTTAGCTACATGCTATTCAACCCCAAGTAGTGTTTTATGAATTACCATATCAATGATCTTCCTGAACGTACGGTAAAGCCCCGCAACAGCGGCATAACCATGGTAATGGATAAAGGACTAAGCTTACGGCAGACAGAAGATTTTATTGAGGTTGCAGGCATGCATACCGATATTGTTAAGCTGGGATGGGCCACCTCATTTGTAACGCCCAACCTACAGCAGAAATTAGACCTTTACCGCGAAGCCGGCTTACCGGTATATTTTGGCGGGACCTTGTTCGAAGCATTTTTAGTTAGAGGGCAATTTGATGATTACCGCCGCATACTTGATAAATATAAAATGGAGCATGTGGAAGTATCCGATGGATCTATAACTATTGAGCATGACGAAAAATGTAACTATATCCGCCAGCTAAGCAAAGACCATACAGTGATATCAGAAGTAGGTTCAAAAGACGTACAAAAGATCTTCGCGCCTTATAAATGGATAAAGCTTATGCAGGCCGAAATTGAAGCCGGATCGTGGAAAGTGATAGCCGAGGCACGCGAAAGCGGCAATGTAGGCATCTACCGTGATTCAGGAGAAGTAAGGCAGGGTTTGGTGGATGAAATACTTACCCAGATACCCGAAGAAACCATCATTTGGGAAGCTCCTCAAAAAGCACAGCAGGTATGGTTCATAAAACTGATAGGTGCCAATGTAAGCTTAGGCAACATTGCCCCTGCTGATGTTATACCATTGGAGACTTTAAGGTTAGGGATAAGAAGCGATACTTTTGATCATTTTTTGGGATTGTAAAAATTAAGTGCAAGGACCGTCATGCTGAGCGCTAATCGAAGCATGAGCGTAAAGGCCAGCCCACATGCTTCGACTAGCGCTCAGCATGACAGCCACCTTTTAAGATCATTAATATAAAAAGCAAAACTCATCCAACCCTGTTATTTAACTTTACATTATGAAAAAATACGGGCTTATAGGTTTTCCGCTTACGCATTCTTTCTCAAAGAAATACTTTACAGATAAGTTTGAGAAAGAAAAGATAACCGGCGCGGAATACGATGTTTATCCGCTTGAACATATTAAGGATTTACAGGATCTGCTGGATGTCCACCCCGATATATGTGGATTAAACGTTACCATCCCCCATAAAATAAGTGTTTTAAAATACCTGGACTGGATTGAACCTGATGCCAGAAACGTTGGTGCTGTAAACTGCATCCGCGTAACTGCCGAGAGCCCTGTATTGGCTGCCTTTTTGGGCGAGGTTGGTGTAAACGGGCACGATTTCAGACTGGAAGGCTTTAATACCGATGTGTATGGCTTTGAACAATCTTTACGCCCATTACTAAAAGACCCTAATGATGAGGCCCTTGTTTTAGGTGATGGCGGCGCAGCAAAAGCGGTAAAATGTGTGTTAGAGAATTTAGGGATCGATTATAAGGTAGTAACCCGTCAGCCACACCCTGGCAATATTTTGTTTAAGGATCTGAAACCACACCATATCAAAAACCATCGTATTATCATTAACACTACCCCATTAGGTACATCGCCAAATGTGGATGAATGCCCGCCGATACCTTATGAAGATATCACTCCGGATCATTTATTATACGATCTGATCTATAATCCCGAAAAAACGCTATTTTTAAGAAAAGGTGAAGAAAAGGGCGCTACAATTAAAAATGGTTATGAAATGCTGATACTGCAGGCAGAAAAATCGTGGGAGATATGGAATTCAAAGGAATTGAACCCATGAAGATATACGGATCAATAATTATAGCCTTATTAATGGCACTGGGTGCCTGCAACAATAACCACAATTATACACCAAAGCCACGGGGATATTACCGCATAGTTTTCCCGAAAAAGGAATACCAGCAATTTACCGGGCCCTACCCTTTTACTTTCCTCTACCCAAAATACGCGGTAATTGAGCAGGATAAAAACCCGCAGACCAAGGATAAGAAACTCATCAACATGAAATACCTGCTGAACATGCAGTTCCCGCAGTTTAAGGGCACATTGCATTTAAGCTACGAAAGCATTACATCGCCAAAGGTATTTAATGAACTTACCGAAGATGCCCGCACATTTGCATTTAAACACACTGTTAAAGCTACATCGATAGACCAGGGCCTAATCCGCATACCGGGAAACAAGGTGTATGGCATCTATTATACCATTGATGGCAATGCGGCTTCATCAGCACAATTTTTCCTTACAGATAGCACCCGCAATTACATCCGCGGCGCGTTATATTTCAACACCGAACCTAAGTTGGATTCGATACAACCGGTACTTGATTTTGTGAAGAAAGATATGAATGTGATGATAAAAAGCTTTAAGTGGAAGTAGGGATTTGATTTCGAAATTACCCCCATTGTCATCCTGAACTACGAAGCATCTATTATACGCAAGACCCGTCAATGGCGCAAGTCTTGTGGGCAAATGCCCGTGCAATAGCTGACTTGTGCCTGTCTAAAAGCACAAGTCACCCATGCTTGTTCCAGCACACAAGACTTGCGCTAAAAATTGGGAATAGGATATCGGAGAGAGACGCAAAATATTGCGTCTCTACAAAAATTATGTTAAGCGTTAAACACCGCTAACGCCTGCTCAATCCTGTTAATCGTTTCATCCTTACCCAGCAGCGCCGCAATATCAAAAACATGCGGACCGAATTTGCCGCCCACCAGCATAATGCGGAACGGCAGCATCACGTCACCGGCTTTCAGGCCTTTTTCTTCCATTAGTGCTTTGAATTGCTGTTCAAATGCAACCGCATCTATAGATGCTTCATTCTTCAGCATGACAATAAGGGTGTTAAAGAAATCCGTCTTGGCATCGCTCCATTTTGGCTTAACGGAGTTGATATCATATTCTTTCGGCACCTCAAAAAAGTAGGCAGACTGTTGATAGAAATCGGCTAACAGCGTACATCTCTCCTTAACAACATCAATTATCTTTAACAGGTAACTATCATCGTTTACAGCCACACCTTTATCTTCAAGCACAGCCTTTACATTATCCTTTAGGTCGATGGCGCTTGTTCTTTTGATCCACTCGGCATTGTACCATTTGGCTTTTTCAAAATCGAATTTAGCACCGCCTTTGTTTACGCGTTCAATGGAAAATTTCTCGATCAGTTCATCCAGCGCAAATATTTCGTTATCGGTACCATCGTTCCAACCCAGCATGGCCAGCAGGTTTAAGAAGGCTTCGGGTAAAAAGCCCAGTTCTCTAAAGCCTGGGGTAAGTTCACCTGTTTTGGCATCAAACCAGTTCATGGCATAAACCGGGAAACCTAAACGTGCACCATCGCGCTTGCTTAGTTTACCGTGGCCGTCGGGTTTTAATATCAGTGGTAAGTGCGCCCATTGCGGCATGTCGGCTTTCCAGCCTAAATATTCCCACAGTAATAAATGCACAGGGGCCGATGGCAGCCATTCTTCACCACGAAAGGCATGCGTAATCTTCATTAAATAATCATCAACCACAACAGCTAAATGATAGGTAGGCATCCCGTCGGCTTTTAATAAAACCTTGTCATCAACCTGGTTGGTTTCAAAACTCACATACCCGCGGATCATATCATGAAAGCTGATAGTTTCATCCTCCGGCATTTTAATGCGGATCACATGCGGCGTTCCGGCATCAAGCAATTGGTCAACCTCGTGCTGTTTTAAGGATAGTGAGTTACGCAGGCTATCCCTGTAAAAATGCCCGTACTGAAAATTCGGGATCTCTTTACGGTTCTTATCCAGTTCTTCTGTGGTATCAAAAGCATAATAGGCATGGCCTTCACGTACCAGCTTTTCAGCATATTCGCGGTAAAGCGATTTACGCTCGCTTTGGCGGTATGGGGCATAATGGCCACCTACAACCGGGCTTTCATCAGGGGTTAAGCCGCACCATTTTAAACAATCAAGTATATATTCTTCAGCACCATCAACATAACGGCTCTGGTCGGTATCTTCTATCCTTAAAACAAAATCGCCTTTATGTTTTTTGGCGAAAAGATAATTGAACAATACGGTGCGTACACCGCCTAAATGTAAACCGCCGGTAGGACTTGGCGCAAAACGAACTCTAACTTTTTTATCTGACATTGTGAGGCAAAGATAAGTTTTAGATTGTAGTCCGAAAGTCGGGAAAGTGAGTAAAGCACTTTTTGATTAAAATATGATACTTACATTTCAAATTAGCCGTTCATTATCAACTTTCGGACTAATTATGTAATTTGGCAAACTTACAGCTTTCGGACTTTTCCGACTTCCGGATTTTCGGACTAAATAAAAAATGAACCCATACCAACAGAAAAAGCGCTGGAAATATATACTGGTTACCTTTGCAATAATTATTGCCAGCGGCTCTTTGCTCTACACCAATCACCTGGTAAAAAATATCTCCAAATCCGAACGTACACGTGTACAGATCTGGGCCATGAGCATGCGGCAAATGACATCATCGGACGATAACGACTTTTTACAATATGTTACAGCCGTGCGCGATAGTTCACTGGTACCAGCTATTGTGGTTGATGAAAAGGGCAGTATTAAATATGTGCGGGGACTTGATTCCACTAAAACGAACATTAACATACCGGGAAATGATAAGGTAAAAGGCGCGGCAAAGTACGATCCCGAGTATTTTGAAAAGGAACTGGCCTACATGAAAAAGCAGCATGAGCCTATAGAGCTTACCATGCTGAACACCCGTTACATGGTTTATTATAAGGACTCTGAATTATTGCAGGAACTCAGGATCTTCCCTTATGTACAACTTTCAGTTATCGCTATATTTTTACTGGTGGCTTATACGGCATTCAACTCCTCACGGAAATCGGAACAGAACCAGGTTTGGGTAGGTCTTGCCAAGGAAACCGCTCACCAGTTGGGCACGCCGATATCCTCGTTAATGGCCTGGCTGGAGTTGATAAAGGAAAAATTCAAGGCCGAAAAAGATCCGCTGATGGCGGAGATGGAGAACGATATAAAACGGTTGGAAATCATTGCCGACAGGTTCTCCAAGATCGGTTCGAAACCAAAATTGGAGGAACATTCGGTTTATTATGTGATAAAAGATTTTGTTGATTATTTTAGCGTACGGGTAAGCAGTAACATCAACTTTGAAATAACCGGTAACCCTTATCTGCAGGCCGGATTGAATATCCCGCTTTTTGACTGGGTGTTGGAAAATCTCCTTAAAAACGCCGTAAACGCCATTGAAGGCAAGGGCAAAATTAAGGTTGAGATAAGCCAGAATAAAACCAAAAAGAACCAGATACTAATTGACATTACCGACACTGGCAAAGGAATACCGCGCTCTAAATTTGATACCGTATTCCAACCCGGGTACACTACACGTAAACGTGGCTGGGGATTAGGTTTATCGCTTACAAAAAGGATCGTAAAAAATTACCACAATGGCGATGTTTTTGTGCGTGATTCGGAAGTGGGTAAAGGCACAACTTTCAGGATAATACTAAAGAAAACCAACAATGATAAAGAAACCACAACCCGGTGAATACGCGCCATACGCTGAGGGCTATATAAATAAAGTACCTAATGGCCCTGTGCTTGAAATACTGGATTACCTGAAAGATAGCACCTACAACTTTTTCGCCCGAATGACCGATGAGCAGGCTGATTATGCCTATGCCGAAGGCAAGTGGACATTAAAGGAAGTATTGGGCCACATGATAGATACCGAAAGGGTGTTCGCGTTTCGTGCCTTTTGTTTTTCGCGTGGCGAGCAGCAGCATTTTCCCGGATTCGACCAGGAGCAGTATGTACAAAACTCAACTTTTGATACCCGCAGCATACAGGATCTGGCAATGGAATTTAAGGTTGTGCGCGAATCAAGCTTGTTTTTGTACCGTTCACTTTCTGAAGAACAAACTTTATTAAAAGGTACCGCCAGTAATTACTCAACATCGGTACGGGCACTGGTTTATATGACAGCCGGGCACGAACTGTATCATCTGGATCTGATAAAAGAGAACTATATTAAGTGAGGCTGAAAGGCGAAAGGATAAAAGTTGGAAAATAGGTGAAAGGCGAAAGGATAGAGGGAAAAGGTATCGAAAAATTACCTTTCACCTCTATCCTTTTACCTCCTTTAAAAAACTATTCTTCGTCTCTCTTTTCATAAGCAGATCTGGCAATGTGCTTATCATTATCCTTTTTCTCCATCAGGAAAGAGATGAACAGGCCCAAACCTCCAAATACAGCTATTAAGCCAAAATACATTGCCGGGTTGTCATCGTCATGGAATATACTTCTATCTAATGTATAAGCCAGGCATAAACCTAAACCGGCACCTATCAGCAACAATCCCCATTTTAAGGTTTGATAAGGGGCTGACTGCCTTGCATGGGGCTTATAATTGCGAGGGTCCATTCCGCGTTCAATCATTGCCATTCTTTCGCGTTTGTATAAGTATACTATACCAAATACCATTGCAAACATAGCAATGGGAACTAAAATTGGTATTAAAACGCCTAGTTGTTCGCTATCCATAATATTAAAATTTAAAAGAGTTATTTAATTTTTTGTTGTTTGTTAAAGCCACCATATTGGTGTATTTGTAAGCTATGACTACACTGTTTTTAAACAGGTTACAGTGCTTATGAAAAAATATTAAATCAGTTGTCATTCTTTTTGTCATTTCGAACTATAGAGAGAAATCTTCTGTTATAATATATAGCGTAAGTGCAGGGCGAAGAAGATTTCTCCCTCCGGTCGAAAGGACAATGGGGATAATAATACCAATAAGAAGGGAACCTAAAAACCCTGAAACAACTATCTTTACATTAACGTGTAACCTTAATCATCGGCGTGGTGTCATAGAACTATAACAATGCAGAGCAAGCTATCGGATATAGAACTAATTGAACAAACCCTGGCGGGCGACCAGTCGGCATATGCCGACCTGGTTAAACGGCACCAGCGGTTTGTATTTACCCTGGCCATGCGTTTTGCCAAAACCAGGGAGGATGCCGAAGAAATTGCACAGGATTGTTTTATAAAGGCATACCGCTCGCTGGCTACATTTCAGCGGCAATCAAAATTTTCTACCTGGCTGTATAGCATTGTATATACTACCGCCATGACGGCCCTCCGTAAAAAACGGGTTGATACAGATTCTATTGACGATGAAAATACTTTTATTCAGATTGAAAATCAAACCAGCGGTTATGATGTTAATAATGTAGAAAATAAATCAAGGTCGTACTACCTGAACCAGGCCATAGCCCAGCTTTTGCCTGATGATGCTACAATTATTACCTTGTTTTATAATGGCGAGCAATCGCTGGAAGAAATAGGACAAACTATGGGTATGGATCCAAATACGGTTAAGGTTAAACTATTCAGGGCGCGCCAGCGTTTAAAAGAGAAGCTGGAGCGGAATTTAAAAGGAGAGGTGAAAGAACTGATATGAACAGTATAGAAGAAAAACTCTGGAATTACATTGATGGCTCGTGTACGCCGGAGGATGAGCGGGCCATTGCCCTGCTGATTGAGCAGGACGAGGTGTACCGCAAAAAATATAACGAACTGGTATTATTAAATGCTGAGTTCAGCGCGATGGAGTTGGACGAGCCTCCGATGGCCTTTACCTACAACGTAATGGAAACCATCCGCGCCGAGCATGCCAGCAAGCCGCTAAAAGCAGCCATTGATCAGCGGATAATAAAGGGGATAGGCTTATTTTTTGTTTTTACTATCAGCATCATATTAATAGTTGCACTGTCAAGCATCCACTGGTCGGCAATTTTTGCAGGCGGAAGCCATACATCCTCAAAATTAGTTTTGCCTGATCTGCGCAAGCTATTTACCGGGCCTGTAATGCAGGGCTTTTTGTTTATTGATGTAGTTTTAGGCTTATACATGTTTGATACTTACCTGCGTAAAAAGGCATCGGCAAAAGCAAACAACAGTGTTCAAACAAGTGGACAACAAAAACAACAATAATATTGATAGTAACGGTTATTCAATTATTTTATTGTTGATTTTTGGGGCTTTATTTACCATAAGTTACTCCACTCCAACAAATTAAAAAACAAAATACATACACATTTGTTTTTTGGCACAGTAATTGATATATACTACTCGAACTAGCATCCTTGCTAGTTTAATTGTGATAAGGTTTAGGTTGAAAGTCTCCCGACGCAAGGTTGGGAGGCTTTTTATTTTTTAGGGGGATTTTTAATTAATTTCATTGCGAGGAGGAACTACGAAGCAACCTCGTCGCAAGTAGATCAATGCGACGAGGTTGCCACGCTATCGCTCGCAAAGACATTTTCAGGTTGATTTATCACTACAAGAAACTGATCAAAACATCATCCCTAACCGGGTGCCCGGTACAGGTTAATACCCAACCTTGGGACAGATCAAGATCGGTAAGCACATCGTTTTTAACCATACTTACCCCACCACCTTTACATAGCGCTGTACATGCGGAGCAAATGCCATTACGGCAGCTATACGGCAGTTGAATGCCATTTTGCAATGCGGCCTGTAAAATAGATTGGTTTTCGCCGACTGTTAGATCGTAAGTTTCACCCTTAATTTTTATCCGGATAGTTTGTGGAGGGAAGTTCACAGGGCTTTCGGGAACACCGATAGTTTCGAGAACAAAATTCTCTTTTCGCATCTGCGCAGGTTCAAATCCCATGTATAAAAGGGTGAGGCGTATCATACGCATATAAGTAAACGGGCCGCACAAATAAAATTCGGCTTTTGCCAGATCATACTTTACTAAATGCTTAACCAGTTGCTCAACCATGATGTTATTGAGCCGCTTTCCCTCGCTGCTTAGCAATTTTACAACCGTCAATCTGTCAGGGTGATTTACCATCAGGGAACTCAATTCCTCATCAAATAAAATCGATTCCGTATTAGTACTGCTGTATATTAAAGTGATGATGCTTTTGCCAGGACGCTTAAGTGTGTATTTTAATTGCGATAATATGGGTGTAATGCCACTGCCCGCAGCAAATAGGACAATGTCTTTTTCTTCGGAATAATTCTGCAATACAAACCTGCCTGCCGGGGCTTCGGCATTTATAATATCACCGGGCTTTATTTTGGTGAGCAGGAAACGGGAGATCTCTCCATTGGTAATTCGCTTAATAGTAATAGCCAGCAAATCCTCATCGGGCGATGAACTCAATGAATAAGACCGGCGGATCTCCTCGTCATGATGGTCAAATATCAGCGTAATAAACTGACCGGCTTTGTAGCTTATCTTTTCACCATCAGCTTCGCTCAATAAAAAGGTAGCCGTATCCGGCAGTTCCCATTTTATGGCTTCAACTTTTAAGCGGAGCATCATTTAGGCGCGTAAAACAATTTTCCCAAATTGCGATGAGTCTTCCATCTTCTTCACCGCTTTATCAGCATTAGCTAAAGGGAACACCTCATCAATAACAGGTATTATTTTATGTTTACTTACCAGTTCAAGCATCGCCGTAAAATCATCCGGACTACCCATCATGGTGCCGATGATCTGCAATTGCCGCCAAAAGATTTTACGCCCGTTTAAAGGCGGAATATTACCCGCTGTGCCGCCAAATATCACAATGCGCCCGCCAGGGTTACACAGATCAGGCAGCCTGGCAAACCCATCGCCCAAAGCACTATCTACAATCACATCAAAGCCACCTGCAAGTTGCAGCAATTGCTCGGCCCAATCCTGTGCCTTATAATTTACACCGGCCGATGCACCCAGTTGCCTTGCCCGTTCAATCTTATCACCTGATCCTGAAGTTACGAACACCTGGCAACCTGCAGCTTTCGCCATCTGCAAGGCAAATGCGCCCGTGCCGCCGCCAACACCGGTTATTAATACCTTATCACCTTTTTTAGCTTTTCCTTTGGTAAATAAAGCACGATAAGTAGTTAATGCGGCCAATGGTATAGCAGCAGCATGTTCCCAATCCAGATAAGCCGGTTTGTGGTGTAAATGCTGCGCCTGTACTTTTACATATTCGGCAAAAGTGCCATCAGCAGGCAGACCTAAAATTTTAAAATCATCCGACTGGAAATTATCATTCTCACCCCAGCCATAACCAGGATTTATGATCACCTCCTGCCCCAGCCAGTGCCGGTCGGCTTTGTCGCCAACTTCAACCACTACACCTGCACCGTCGGAACCTAATATGGTCGGGTATTTTATTCCGGCATACTTACCTACGGTTATCCAGTAATCACGACGGTTTAACGCTGCAGCTTTTATCTGAACCAGGGCTTCACCGGGAGCGAGTACAGGTTTATCAACTTCTTTAAAAACTAATGGCTTATCAGCAGCTTCAAGAACTATGGCTTTCATAATAGAATATTATTATATGAAAAACGTCATTGCGAGGTCCGAAGCAATTGCCTCACCCAACCCTCTCCAAAGGAGAGGGCTAGAAATAAAAAAGTCTCCCCTTTTGGGGGAGATTTAGAGAGGGCTTACTCGCAATGACGCTTGTAATTATTAGTAATTTATTATACCGCTTTCGCGTACAACTCCGCAACGTGGTTCCAGTTGATCACGTTCCATATAGCCGCTAAATAATCAGGGCGACGGTTTTGGTATTTCAGGTAGTAAGCATGCTCCCAAACGTCGATACCTAAAATTGGCGTGCCTTTTACTTCGGCAATATCCATTAAAGGGTTATCCTGGTTAGGAGTTGATGTTACCGCTAATTTTTTATCAGGCGTAACAATTAACCATGCCCAGCCCGAACCGAAACGGGTTGCACCAGCTTCAGATACTTTAGTTTTAAACTCATCAAACGAACCGAAAGTGCTCTTGATAGCGTCAGCTAAAGCACCTGTAGGCTCGCCGCCACCATTTGGTGAAAGTAAAGTCCAGAATAAAGTGTGGTTAAAGTGGCCACCACCATTGTTACGTACTGCAGGCGGGAATTTTGAAATGTTTTTAATGATATCGTCAATGCTGCTATCAGCTTCAGGTTTACCTTCCAACGCTTTGTTTAAGTTGGTAACATAAGCCTGGTGGTGTTTGCCATGGTGAATTTCCATGGTCAGTTTATCAATATGCGGTTCTAATGCATCGGTAGCGTAAGGTAACGCCGGTAATGTAAATGCCATAACGGTGGGTTTTTAAGTTTTAAAGATAGTAATGAGCAAATATAAGGTTTGAAATATATTATTTGTTCTAAATAAATGTCATTTGTTGGAGTGTTGTTTATTAGTTTAATGGTTCATTAGTTCATTGGTAAAATGTGGAAAGATGTCGGGGTAAGTTAACGGAGCGCGGATAAGTATATACTCAATGTCATGCTGAACTTGTTTCAGCACCTCACATGCTTGGTGTACGTCATGCTAACGAAGCGCTGAAAAGGAAAGATAATATCGAACACCGAATGCTGAATTTCCGATATCGAAGTTAAAACTTCATCATTCAATATTGGAAATTCAGTGTTGGATATTTAAGAGGAGGGCGTTGCCTGCGGCCCGCGCTATCCGCTCATACTGCACAGGCCTTAGGCTCGGGGCCGGTATCCGCTACTATCGCTAACGCAAAACTTCGCAGCCTTATTTACCTCCTTCGTCGACACCTCCCCCTAAGCTTAGAGGGGAGGCTTGTTAGGGTAAACGCACTTCGTGGACTCATCCCGACTACGCTACGCTAGTCGACCCTTTCTATCGCAAGCGGTAAAGAGGGTAAACACTTTGCACTAATGAACCATTGAACCAATGACCACCTACCGTTTACTCTTAAAAAAGTTCCTTACCAGTTCCGCGCACTCATTTTCGCGGATGCCGCCGGTGATGACAGTTTTGGGATGGGTAATCTTTTGGTTCAACCTACCGAAACCCAATTTTACATCATAAGCCCCGAATACGATTTTACCTAATTGAAACCAGTAAGCTGCTCCGGCGCACATTACGCAGGGTTCAAGGGTTACATACAGGGTACATTCTTTTAAATATTTACCACCCATATAGTTGGCAGCAGCTGTAAGTGCCTGCATTTCGGCGTGGGCCGATACATCGGTTAGTCGTTCAGTTAAATTATGACCACGACCAATGATCTGCCCTTTGCAAACCACCACCGCGCCAATGGGTATCTCCTTTTCAGCTAAGGCAAGCCGGGCTTCCTTTAGCGCCTCGTTCATAAAAAACTCATCCGGCGACATAGCCGGCGGTTCATCGCTAAAATTTATATACCTCATTTACGTTTCTTAAAGTCGATCTTTTTAAAGGTCTTTTTCAAATGACTTTCGGTTACCACGGTTGATGCTATGCCTATCCCCATAGCCCCGCCGAACAGGATAAAGTAATCCACCATCTTTTGCACGTTATAATCAACATTAAAATAGAGCAGGCCCGAGTAGATCACAAAACCTATCACCAACGCAAAAAAGCCCGCCTTTATCATAAAGTTGGCCGAATAACGGTTAGCCTCGTCCCAGGTTTGCTGGTTGGTGCGCGCGGCTGGCGTACGGTAGCCATACCACCTGTTGATGCCCTTCGGCGGCAGGTACTTTTGCAGCAGCCCTATCACTATAAAAATAAGGCCGATCAAGTGCGGGCCGACTAATAGATTTGAAAAATTCATGTTTATATTAATTTACTGCCGTTGGGCACCGGTTTATCAATAGTTGTTAATACAATATCGCCATTTTCATCGGCCATGCCTGTAACAAGAAACTCCGACATAAACGTAGCGATCTGTTTTTTAGGGAAATTTATTACACCGATGATCTGCCTGCCAAGCAATTCTTCCTTCGTATAGTGTTTGGTAATTTGCGCGCTCGACCATTTGATGCCATACTCGCCGAAATCAACTCTAACCTTATAAGCTGGTTTGCGCGCATGGGGGAAATCGGCTACTTCCAGTATAGTTCCGGCGTGTAGTTCTACTTTTTCAAAATCGTGCCATGTGATGGGTTCCATTAGGGCAAATATATGAATTAGTGATAAGAGGTTTGAGATAAGAGATTAGTTGATGTGCAGTTTATTCTTCACAGCAATTTTTAGTTCTGCACAACTTATTTACTTCTACATTCTAAATTGGGCGTTCAGTGTTCGATATTAATAAGTGCTTCTTATCTTTACATACCATGGAAACGCCGCCTCAAACTCACCGCAAGATCATCCATATTGATATGGATGCCTTTTACGCGTCGGTTGAGCAGCGCGATAATCCTGAATTGCGTGGCATCCCGCTGGTGGTAGGCGGTTCACCTGAAGGTCGTGGAGGCGTGGTTGCTACTGCAAGTTATGAGGCACGTAAGTTTGGTATCCGTTCAGCAATGCCATCAAAGCAAGCTTTGCAATTGTGCCCGCATATAACCTTTGTACGCCCGCGTTTCCCGGCTTATAAGGAGGTATCGCAAAAGATCAGGGAGATCTTCAGCAGATATACCGATCTGATAGAACCATTATCATTAGATGAGGCCTACCTTGATGTAACCAATGATAAGCTAAACATCGGCTCGGCTATTGAGATCGCGAAGCAAATAAAACAGGCTATAAAGGATGAATTACAGTTAACGGCCTCGGCGGGTGTGTCCATCAATAAGTTTGTGGCCAAGATCGCGTCGGACATTAATAAGCCCGATGGATTAACTTTTATCGGCCCTTCATCTATCGAATCTTTTATGGAGAAACTGGCCGTAGAAAAATTCCATGGCGTAGGCAAGGTAACTGCGGAAAAAATGAAGAAGATGGGCCTGCATACCGGTGCCGATTTGAAACAATTAACCGAAAATGAGTTGGTAAAGCACTTTGGCAAAGCAGGCAAGTTCTATTATCGCATTGTGCGGGGCGATGATCAGCGTGAAGTACAGCCGCATCGAGAAACAAAATCATTAGCTGCCGAAGATACCTTTGCTTATGATTTAACAACCATTGAAGAAATGGAGGCCGAACTGGCTAAAATTACCCAAACCGTTTGCGACAGATTAGAAAAATATAATTTAAAGGGCCGGACTGTTACTTTAAAAATAAAATATAGTAACTTTAAACAGATTACACGTAACAGATCGTTTACATCGCCGTTTGGTGATTTTGAAACCATAAATTCTGCCGCAAGGCAGTTACTAGCCGCTACTAAACCCGAAGATACACGGATTCGATTATTGGGCATATCCATTTCTAACTTCGGCGAAATTGAACCTAAACAGAAAATTGAAAAAACTACAGACCAATTAAAACTGTTCGATGTTTAATTCGTCTGTTATTTTATTTTTCCAAACATAATTAGGAGTTTTTCTTCCTACGCCAATTCTTAAATTAGCTTTAACTAAATAAGTTTTACTTATTGTTAAAGCCATCCCACTTAACGTGATAATTTTATAACCAACGCTACTTATTAAAATAATTTAAAAAGTACTTGCATTTCTATGACAAATTTCGTTAAGTTTGTTTTACCCTATTATTAATCCTGTTGATTGCATGGAACTTAAAATTAAAAATGTCAAAAGTGCCGGGTTAAAAAACATGATTATTAAACGCCTTTATTTTGACAAGGCGTTATCATGTGCCGATATGAGCGAACTTTTCGACAAAAGCGTTCCATCGATATCTAAAGCGGTTAACGAACTCATGGATGAGGGTTTTGTAGCTGAGCAGGGCTATGCACCATCAAGCGGAGGGCGCAGGCCGCTAATGTACTCCTTAAAACACGAAGCCATATATATACTTACCGTGGCTATGGATCAACTGTCGACCCGGATTCAAATAGTTGATATACTTAATAATCCTGTTGCTAAAACAGCAATAACAGAACTAAAGTTATTAAATAACCCCAATGCCTTGCAAACATTGATTGACCATATTAATGACTACATTTTTTCTACAGGAGTACCTGTTGATAAGATCGCGGGGATAGGCATCGGTATGCCCGGGTTCATTAATTCAATCGAAGGCTATAATTATACTTATCTCGATTCTGGCGAGGAAAGCCTTACCAGCGTAATTACCCGTAAAACCGGTGTACCTACTTTTATTGATAACGACTCCAGCCTTATTGCCCTGGCCGAACAAAAATTCGGCATTGCTAAAGCCCGTAAGGATGTAATGGTGATAAACCTGGGCTGGGGTATTGGTTTAGGCATGATCGTAAACGGCGAGATATATCGCGGGCATAATGGTTTCGCCGGTGAGTTCAGCCACATCCCGCTATCAGAAGATGGCTCGCTGTGTACCTGTGGCAAACGCGGCTGCCTTGAAGCCGAAGCATCAATGCTGGTGGTTGCCGAAAAAGCTATACAAGGCATAAAAAAAGGGCACATATCAAGCCTGAAAAATATTGATATAAACCAATCAAAAATGGTGGGCGATGCTATAATGGAAGCCGCCAATAACGGCGACCAGTTTGCCATTGAGTTGCTCTCTGATGCCGGTTACAAAATAGGCAAGGCACTGGCCATACTCATCCACATCATGAACCCGGCCAGCATAGTATTAAGCGGCAGAGGTGCCGTGGTAGGGAAAATATTGCTGGCACCAATACAGCAAGCTTTAAATAAATATTGCATACCACGCCTGGCAAACAGCACCGAACTGCTCATATCAGACCTGGGCTTTAATGCCGAACTGATTGGCGCTGCCGTATTAGTAATGGAAAATTTTGACAAAGAAATAAAAAACCAATTAATCACTACAAACCAATCAAGTATGGAGAAAACAACGAAAAACTAAAAAACTCAACTCATTAACACTAAACTAATCAAAATCAAAAATGAAAAAATTATTACCAATAATTCTATTATTGCCATGCGTTGCTATGGGGGCCAATCCCGCCCTTGTTGCAAAAAGCAAGGCTTCATTCGCTATTACAGGCACAAGCCGTAGTGTGAATTTGCCAGCCCCGGTAAAAGGATCTGTAAAAGACGAAACCGGAGCACCATTACCCGGCGTATCCGTATCAATTAAGGGTACTACCAAAGGCACGCAGACAGATGCCGACGGGCACTTTAACCTTGATGCAAAACCCGGTGACGTTTTAGTTTTCAGCTACATTGGCTACTTAAAGAAAGAAGTATCTGTAGGCAGCGAATTAGTTTTTGCTATAACATTAACAAGCGATTCAAAAAACCTTAACGAAGTTGTTGTAACTGCGTTAGGTATTAAAAAGTCGGAAAAATCATTAACCTATGCAAACCAGGTAGTTGATGGCAGCCAGTTAACCGCTGTTAAAACCGACAACTTAATGAATTCATTAAATGGTAAAGTAGCAGGCGTTGATATTTCACCAAGCACTTCAGGCCCGGGTGGTTCTGTTAAAGTAATATTGCGTGGTAGCAAAAGCGCCACCGGTACCAATCAGCCGTTATATGTTATTGATGGTGTGCCAATGACCAACACCTCAAACGCAAATGGCCAACCAAACAGTACGTATGGCGGTTCACCTGATGGTGGCGACGGTATATCTAACTTAAATCCTGATGACATTGAAAGCATTACCGTATTGGAAGGTGCTTCAGCAGCCGCTCTTTATGGTAGCCAGGCAGCTAACGGTGTTATATTGGTTACTACTAAAAAAGGCAAGGAGGGTAAAGCTATTATTAACTTGTCTTCGTCATATACCAACAATAGTATCTCTTACAAGCCTGCCTTCCAAAATGAGTATGGCGTAACAACTGATCCTACTACCGGCGCTAAAGGTACCACAAGCTGGGGCGCTAAGTTAGCAAGCCCTGTTGCGGAAGATAACCTTTCGGATTTTTACAGGAATGGCAATAACTTTACCAATTCTGTAAGCTTATCAGCAGGTTCAGAACTGGCACAATCTTATTTCTCCTATGCCAACACAACAGCAAACGGTGTTGAACCAGGCAACAACCTGAAACGTAACAACTTTACTTTCAGGGAAACTGGCGAGTTTTTTAATAAAAAACTGACTGTTGATGTAAACACCAATTATATTAACCAGAAAATTATGGATGCACCTGGCGAAGGTTTCTATTACAATGCGCTTACCGGTTTGTATCTATACCCAAGAGGCCAGAGCATAACTCCGTATAAACAAAATTACGAGGTATTTGACGCCACAAGGAATTTGAATGTACAAAACTGGGATGCCAATGAAGACATTCAACAAAACCCATGGTGGATAGTTAACAGGAACCCTAACTTTGCTAACCGCGATCGCCTCATTATTAACTCAACTGTAAGATATACGGTTAATGACTGGCTGAACTTTCAGGTCCGTGGTAACCTCGACCGTGTAGCTGACTCTTATCAACAAGATGATTACGCAACTACCAATGCTGTATTAAGTCCTTCTGTTAGTATTCCTGCCGGCTCTCCTGCCATAAGCAACGGTTCATATACCATGAACCAGCAAACTTTAACACAGATGTATTCCGATTTCATTGCCAACTTTAAAGTACCGCTTAAAGGTAACTTTAAATTAGACGGATTAGTTGGTGCAAGTATAACCGATGATAATACCGTTGGCCAAACTTATGGTGCTGGTTTAGGCTTATTTATTCCTAACATATTTGTTCAGCAAAATGTTGTAACATCTAACGGCCTGGCTACTGCTGGCAGTAACGTTTCAACTTTGCCAAGCAATCACAGCCAGATACAATCACTATTCGGCAGTGTAAACCTTTCATGGAAAAATTGGGCTTATTTAACCGTTACAGAAAGAAATGACTGGTCATCTACACTTGCTTTCACACCTAATGATTCTTATTCTTATCCTTCAGTTGGTTTATCATTGATACTGAGCGATATGACCAAGTTACCTGATGTGATCACATACGCTAAAGTACGCGGTACATATGCCGAAGTTGCAACCCCTGTAACCCAATACACTACTAACCCAATTAATGCTTTTGGCAGTGCAGGTTCGGTTACTTTCAACAGCGTATTTCCAAACCCTACATTAAAACCAACCAACACAAAATCAAAAGAAGCTGGTTTGGATCTCCGTTTATTTAATAACAGGCTTACTTACAGCTTTACCTGGTACAAATCAAACAGCTACAACCAGTTTATACAATATACCCCTCCGGCATCAACCGGTTATACAACAGGTTATCTGAATGCGGGTAACATCCAAAACACCGGTGTCGAAATGGTATTGGGTGTTGACGTTATAAAAGATGGCTCATTAAACTGGAACTCCAGCGTAAATTTCTCTTTCAATCATAACAAGATCGTTCAACTGAATCCTGCAGATCCTACAACACCGGTTGTATTAACAGGCTTTGGTAACAATGCATACGAATCTGTACTGGCAACAGGTGGTCAATATGGCGATATTTACGGCTACACATTCGAAAGAGATGCACAAGGCCGTATCATGCTTAGTTCAACCGGTGCGCCGATACAAAACAGCACGGCTAAATTGCTTGGCAATCCAAATCCAAAATTTCAGTTGGGTTGGAACAACTCATTTAACTACAAACGTTTCAATCTCGATTTCCTGATTGACGGCAAATTTGGCGGAAAAGTGTTGTCAATGACACAGATGCTTTTGGATAGTTATGGTGTTTCTGCTGCTTCAGGTGCTGCACGTGATGCAGGTGGTGTAGCCGTTAACGGTGTTAGCCCTACAGGAACGGCTGTATCTAAAACTGATGCTGAAGCATGGTACACCACCGCTGGTAACAGAGGTGGTATAGGCGAAGCTTATATGTACAGCGCTACAGTTGTACGCCTGCGTTCTGCCGCATTGGGTTATACATGGCCTATATCAAACAGCGCAATTAAAAGCCTTAAACTTTCGCTGATAGGTAGCAACCTGATATACTTCTCAAAGAAAGCGCCGTATGATCCTGAAGTTACCATGTCAACAAGTAACGGCTTAGGTGGTGTAGACGTATTTAATGCCCCAAGTACCAGGAATATCGGTGCATCATTAAATGTTACATTTTAATAACAGTTAATACTAAAATATTAGTTATGAAAAAGATAAATCTTCGCAGATATAACTCAGCCATTATCCACACTTTTAGTAAGTGTGCGATGATTGCGGCAGTCCTCTTCGTGTTGAGCGGGTGTACCAAGAACTTCGACAACATGAACACAAATAACACCGGCATAACCGATCCGCAGTTAATACCTAACCATAACAGCATCGGGTTATATTATCCGGGTATGCAACAAAACATTTTTGGTGAAGAGAATGACTACCAGCTTATCCAGAACCTGAACTCCGACTGCTATGCAGGTTACTTTATGTCGCCAAACCCATTCAGGGGTAATATAAATAACGAGAACTATGCATTGGTTGATGGCTGGAACTCGGACATTTATACTGTATACTACACCCGTATTATGGGCGTGGTTCAAACTATCGAAAAAAAGGGCACCCGTACCAGCACACCAGACTTTTGGGCGATAGCCTTAATGTTGCAGGTACAGGCCATGAGCAGGGTTACCGACTATTACGGCCCTATTCCATATAGCAAAGTTGGCCAGTCGGCAACTACGCCTTATGATTCGCAACAGTCTGTTTACAACCAATTCTTTTTACAATTAGACACTGTAGTAACCACCCTCGAAGCATATACAAAGGCTAACCCTAGTGCTACACCTTTTGCCAGCTTTGACATGGTTTACGGCGGAAAATATGCTGAATGGATAAAGTATGCTAACTCATTGCGTTTAAGGCTTGCCATGCACATTGTTAACATTGACCCAGTTACAGCAAAAGCGCAGGCCCTTAAAGCAATAAACGACCCGGGTGGTTTAATAACTGTAAATACTGACAATGCCGGTATTACAGGTTTTGGTTACCACAACCCTATATGGCTAATAGGCACAAGCTGGACAGATTTGGCGGTAAACGCATCGCTTACTACGTATCTTACTGGTTACAAGGATCCGCGTGAAGCACAAATGATCTCTCCGGCAACTTCGCCAAGTGCCATTGCCGGCCAGTATGTGGGTATACGCTCAGGAACTCCGGTTAGTGCAAAACCAGGTTATAATGGCTATTCACTGCCAAACTTTACAACCACAGCCCAATATACTCCAATGTATCTGATGGTTGCTTCGGAAGTATGGTTCCTAAAAGCTGAAGCCGCGTTAAGAGGCTGGACCACTGAAAGCGCGCAAACAGATTATGAAACCGGCGTTACTACATCTATGTCACAATGGGGTGTTTCTGCAGGTAGCTACCTGAGCGACAATAGCAGCACACAAGCCGATTATGTTGACCCGCAAACTCCAGCATCAGGAACACCTAATGCCAGTATTAAAGCATTGTCGAAAATTACCATTGCCTGGAATGCTGCTGCAACTAACGAGCAAAATTTAGAGCGTATTATTACTCAAAAATGGATTTCAATGTTTCCTTGCGGTGGCTGGGAAGCATGGACTGAATATCGCCGTACCGGTTATCCAAGATTGTTCCCTGTTGTAGTAAATAATAGCGGTGGTACAATCAATACCGACCTGCAAATCCGCAGGATCGCATATCCATCAACTGAATATACAAGTAATGCTACAGGTGTTGCTGGCGGTGTAACTTTACTTGGCGGTGCCGACAATGGTGGTACACCAGTATGGTGGGACACTAATAAAGGCCAGGCTGTACCTAAAAACTTCTAACACTAGTTAAAAATAATAAAAAATCAATCACGATACTTCTTAAAATATTTTAAAAAGTATCGTGATTTTTAAAAAAACTTTTATAAGTTTGTTTAAAAGCTATTTTAATGAATAATAGATTAATAATTGTTGATAACAATCCCGCAACTCATCGCGCTGCTTTCCCCGTTGGAAATACTTTAGCTGATGAATTTGCTGGAATTCAGAAATAAATGGTTGATTAGGTTGCTTAAATCCTCGCTTCGGCGGGGGTTTTTTTTGACCTCACTTTACTACCTTTACAACATTTAACAAACAGAATACAATTGCTAAAACTATGGCCCGTTTAAATTTATTGGAAGAGACACGGTACGAGAAGCTACCGGTAACCGTTTACAAAAGCCAGCAGGAAGCCTCAGTGGCAGTAGCCGGGCGAATAGCCGCACTGATCAAGAGAAAAACCGAAAAAGGCGAAAAAACTGTATTGGGACTGGCAACCGGTGTAACCCCTATCAGGGTTTATGCTGAGTTGATCCGCCTGCACAAAGAGGAAGGCCTGAGCTTTAAAAACGTGATCACTTTCAATTTGGATGAGTACTATCCAATGCAGCCAACAGCTGTGCAAAGCTACGTTACCTTTATGAATGAAAATCTTTTCGATCATATTGATATCGACAAAAACAACATCCACATACCTGATGGTACCTTAAAGCAGGAAGATGTTGCCGCTTTTTGTTTAAACTATGAGAAGCAAATAACCGCGCTGGGCGGCCTGGATCTGCAGGTATTAGGTATTGGCCGTACAGGTCACATCGGTTTTAACGAGCCGGGATCGGCACCAAACTCAGGCACACGCCTGGTTACTTTGGATGACCTTACCCGCAGCGATGCTTCACGTGATTTTGGTGGTAAACAAAACGTGCCTACCAAAGCCATAACCATGGGTATCGGCACCATATTTAAAGCAAGAGAAATTATATTAATGGCATGGAGCGGTAAAAAAGCCCCTATCATTAAAAAAGCCGTTGAAGGCGAAATATCAGGCGATGTACCTGCTACTTACCTGCAACTATCAGACCATGTTGACTTTGTACTGGATGAGGCAGCAGCATCAGAACTTACCCGTTTTGATACACCATGGCTGGTAAAAGATTGCGTATGGGAGAATAACCTTAAAAAGAAAGCGGTGATCTGGTTAGCCGGAACCGTAAATAAGCCTATACTAAAACTTACTGAAGAAGATTATAATAACCATGGCATGGCTCAACTTGCAGTTGAACAGGGCCCGGTTTACAACATAAATATCGACATATTTAACCAGGTGCAACACACCATTACCGGCTGGCCGGGTGGTAAGCCCAATGCCGATGACAGCCAAAGGCCAGAGCGCGCATTGCCTGCTAAAAAACGTTCCATCATTTTCTCACCACACCCCGATGATGATGTGATCTCGATGGGTGGCACCTTCATCCGTTTGGTTGATCAGGGGCATGATGTACACGTGGCTTACCAAACATCAGGCAACACCGCCGTTTGGGATGATGATGTTTTACGTTACATGGAGTTCACCATCGATTTTAACGAAAGCATTGGCGAAGACAACACGCATTTAAAGAATATCTATAATGATATGCGCGCGTTCATCGCCCAGAAACAACCTAACCAGATAGATACACAGGAAATACGCAACGTAAAAGGCTTTATCCGTAAAACAGAGGCTATAGCCGGTGCACGTTATGCAGGTTTACCTGATGATCATATCCATTTTATGGCCTTGCCATTTTATGAAACAGGTAAGATCAAAAAGAACTCGGTAGGCGAAGAAGATATTTTGATAACCATGGACTTACTGCAAAAAGTGAAGCCCCACCAAATATTTGCTGCCGGTGATTTTGCCGACCCGCATGGTACTCACCTTGTTTCCTTCAACATTATACTTGCAGCGCTAAACCGCCTGAAAGCTACTGAAGAATGGGTGAAAGATTGCTGGTTATGGATGTACCGTGGTGCCTGGTTTGAATTTGAAACCTGGGAAATTGAAATGGCAGTTCCACTATCTCCGCAGGAGGTTTTACGCAAACGTGCCGCTATCTTCAAACACCAATCGCAAAAAGATACCCCGGTTTTCCCTGGTGATGATGTACGCGAATTTTGGGTACGTGCCGAGGACCGTAACCGCGAAACCGCCAAATGCTATGATCAGCTTGGTTTAGCTGAATACGCGGCAATGGAAGCTTTTGTAAGGTATAAGTTTTAGCCCAAATACGAAGATAAGTAACCAAGCGACATTGCGAGGAACGAAGTAACCCCGATTAGCAGGTCAGCCCTGTATAGTTTGGGATTGCTTCGTTCCCCGCAATGACGCTTTTCTATTTTAAGCGATTTTTTCGTTCACAATCCCAATCACCTCCTCCTCCAAAGCAATAGCCTGTCTTTCCAGTTCCTCGCCTTGCTTAATAATATCGGCTGTGTAGGCTTTATCTTTGTAACCTGATGCGTTAATTTTCACATTCATAAATGCACCTAAAACGGCGGTACGGGCGCAAAGGGCGGCTACGCCTGCATCGGTTACTGAATTTGGGTTGCCAATCCCGGCCATAGCCTTTATAACTTCTAAACTACAATGCGCCATTTGCATTACTTTGAATGGGATCTCGATAGCATATTTGGTAGCATCCTGTATAGCCTTATCCCGCGCCGACTTTTCTTCATCGGTTGATTTTGGCAGACTGAAGCCTTCCATTATTTTATTGAAAGCTGTGGTATCCAGGTCAACCAGTTTTAATAACTCATCCTTATAATATTGTCCTTTTTCGGCCCAGTCACTAAACTCCTCCCAGCGGCTGTCCCAGCCTTTTTTGTGCGATGACAGGTTGGCTACCATAGTTGCCAATGATGCGCCTAAAGAGCCCACGTAAGCAGATATAGAACCACCACCCGGTGCAGGACTTTCACTTGCAGTTTCATCGGCAAAATCAGTCAGCGTCATACTGATGAGTTTGCTTGATGCTTTATCTTTCAGCAGGTATTCAATGATTCGCTCTTCCGGCTTAAATGGCGACAGTTCATCCAATCCCATTGATTTTATGGCGATCTTGATCAGTTCCTTTTCACTCACCCCTACCGAGCGCTGTTGTTTCAGCAGAAAATATTTACCTGCATCCAGCATCGACTTTAACGGGATCAGACCTACTAGTTCGCTGCCGGTTACACGCATACCGCGTTCGGCGGCCTTCGTACAAACCTCGTCAAACGCTTTATGAACTGGAGTGACTTCAATATTGGTGAGGTTCATTGAGATCTGGGCCACGCCATATTCCTCAATATACCAGCCTATCGCCTTTACAAACTTTAAGCTGCCGGGTACTGATACAGGTTTACCGTTTTCGTCTGTTACTATTTTGCCATTTATCGGGTCGCCTTCACGCAACACACGGCCTGCCTCACGCACATCAAACGCTATGGAGTTTGCCCTGCGGGTTGATGTAGTGTTGAGGTTCACATTATAAGCGATCAGAAAATCGCGCGCGCCAATAACTGTTGCTCCACGCCTGGCGTCAAACTCTGCCGGGCCGAAATCGGGTTTCCATTCAGGTAGTTTTATCTTCTTGAAAAAACCTTCATACTCCCCGGCCCTGATCACCGACAGGTTATCACGCTTTTTATCAGGTTGCGCTGCTCCATATAAGTAAATTGGGATAGACAGTTCCTCGCCCACACGTTTTGCCAGTTTTTGCGCATATACGGCAGTTTCTTCCATGGTGATGTTACTGATCGGTATCAGCGGACAAACATCCGTAGCACCCATACGCGGGTGCTCGCCTTTATGCTTAGTCATGTCGATCAGTTCACCGGCCTTTTTAATAGCCAAAAATGCCGCCTGGATAACCGGTTCAGGTTCGCCCACAAAAGTCACCACCGTACGGTTAGTAGCCTTACCCGGATCGACATTCAACAGCCTAACACCTTCAACAGATTCCACTTCATCAGTTATCTGCCTTATTATATCAAGGTTTACACCTTCGCTAAAATTGGGAACACATTCTATCAGTTTCATAGTAGAGATTAGAGTTTAGTGATTGGAGATTAGTTTTTCTTTAGTTTAAAAACCAGCGGCATCATACAAATCATATACAATCAGCGGTAAAAATCAATATATAATCAGCGGTTTAAGTTTCCCCTGCTGGTATAATATTTCACAGTAATCGTTGCAAGGATAGGCCTGCATATCGGCACGCATACCGGGCGCTAATATACCACGGTCGTTTAAATTCAGCGCTTTTGCTGCGCGATAGGTTAACCCGGCGAATACTTCAGCAGTATTTATTTTTTCAGCGGCACTCATTACAGCAGCCTGCATCAGCAGGTCTCCCATTGGTGCTGAGCCGGGGTTCCAGTCGCTGGCAATGGCAAGGCAGGCACCCGCATCTAATAACTTGCGCGCGGGAGAATACTGCATACCTAAACCCAAAGATGCACCGGGCAATACAACGGCTACGGTATCAGAATTTGCCAGTAATTTTATCTCGGCATCTTTGCTGGCTTCCAAATGATCTGCTGAAACCGCACCTAGTTTAACTGCCACCGCACTGCCGCCCGTTGTAAACTGATCGGCGTGTACTGTAATATCAAAGCCCATCTGTTTGGCCCTGTTCAGATAGATCAAAGCATTATCAGCATCGAACGCGCTTTCTTCAATAAATATGTCAACCCGGTTGCTGAGGTTTTCATTTTTGATGACAGGCAGCAGGTCATGGAAAACATAACTCAAATATTCAGCTTGTGTACCGCTAAAATCACGGGGCACCATATGTGCAGCTAAACAGGTTGATACCAAACTTGCTTTCGTTTCTTTAGCGGCCGCTGCTATTGCCCGTAATTGCTTTAGTTCGGATTGTGTCTCCAATCCGTAACCACTTTTTACTTCTATGGTGGTTACCCCTTCAGCTAAATGGCGCTCAGCCCTTTGTATCAATAATTGGGTCAGCGTTTCTTCATCAGCAGCACGGGTTTGCGTTACCGAATCCCAGATACCTCCGCCTGCTTTGGCAATTTCGAGGTAAGTTTTGCCTTGTATGCGCATGGCGTAATCCTTAGCGCGACTTCCCGCAAAGCAAATATGCGTATGGCAATCCACAAAACCGGGCAGCAATACATGGTCGCCGGTAATTTCCTGTATTTGTGTTGATGGATTTGCTTTACGCAGGGTTTCAAAATCACCAACCGCTAATATCAATCCATTTTCAATCAATACGCCGCCTTGGGGGATGATATGCAGATCATCATCCTTAAGCGCGCCTTTTAAAGCTAATCCGGTTAAGGGTAGTATTTGTGTGAATGGACCGATTAATTTTTTCATGTTTTATATTTATTCTTCACTCAAGCGTCATTGCGAGCGTTAGCGTGGCAATCCCCGACTTTGCAAGTATGCCCTGTACAGTTAGGGATTGCTTCGTTCCTCGCAATGACGCTCGGTGAAGTGTTTTTCAAAGTCCTCTCCTTTGGAGAGGATTTAGGCGAGGTTACCACACATTCAACCCGAACCTTTCACCCCACTCCTCAGCCTTATCATATCCTGCATCCGCATGGCGGAAGATACCCATTGCGGGGTCATTGTGCAATACACGTTTAAGGCAAGTTGCAGCGCGTTCTGTTCCGTCAGCCAGTACAACCATACCGGCATGCTGTGAGTAACCCATACCTACCCCGCCACCGTGGTGGAACGAAATCCAGGTTGCGCCACCTGAGGCATTTGCCATCAGGTTTAATAATGGCCAGTCGGATACCGCATCGGAGCCATCTTTCATCGATTCTGTTTCCCTGTTTGGCGATGCTACCGAACCGCAATCCAAATGATCACGACCGATAACGATCGGGCCTTTTATCTTACCGTTTGCTACCAGTTCGTTAAAAATCAAACCGGCCTTTTCACGCTCACCCATACCCAGCCAGCAAATACGGGCCGGTAATCCCTGGAACGATATTTTCTTTTGCGCTTTTTCCAGCCAGTTGATCAGCGGTTTATTCTCAGGGAATGCCTCCATCAGCGCACGATCAGTCACAAAAATATCCTCCGGATCGCCGGATAAAGCTACCCACCTGAATGGCCCCTTACCCTCACAAAACAGCGGACGGATATATGCCGGGGTAAAACCCGGAAAATTGAATGCATCCGATTCGCCGCCCTGGCGGGCAAATTCGCGCAGGTTATTGCCGTAATCAAAAGTTACAGCGCCTTTTTTCTGCAGGTCGAGCATAAAGCCAACATGCCGCGCCATACTTTTTAACGATAAATCTTTATACTTCGCCGGATCAGCCTTGCGCAATTCCGCAGCTTCTGCCAATGACAAACCATTTGGTATATAACCATTTAACGGGTCATGTGCCGAGGTCTGATCGGTAAGCATATCAGGGATAATATTATCCTTTATCAGTCTTTCCAGCATATCACCTGCATCGCTCACTAAACCTACAGAAAGCGTTTCGCCTTTTTGCATGGCATCCTTTACCCAGGCAACAGCCTCATCGTAACTATGGGTGATCCTATCTATATATTGCGTATCCACCCGTTTTTGGATCCGCGTTTCATCAACATCGGCACCTAAAAACACGCCACCGGCCATAGTTGCTGCCAGTGGCTGCGCGCCGCCCATGCCGCCGATACCTGCACTTACGATCAGCTTTCCTGTCAAATCATTATTAAAATGCTGCCGGCCTGCTTCAACAAAAGTTTCGTAGGTTCCTTGCAGAATACCTTGTGTGCCAATATAGATCCAACTACCCGCCGTCATCTGGCCGTACATCATCAACCCTTTGGCACGCAATTCATTAAAATGCTCCCAGTTTGCCCATGCGGGTACCAGGTTGCTATTGGCAATCAACACACGCGGTGCCTGCGGGTGACTGCGGATAATGCCCACCGGTTTACCCGATTGTACAAGTAACGAATGATCTTCATCCAATTCCAACAGCAACTCAATTATCTTGCGCAAGGCTTCCGGGTTACGGGCAGCCTGGCCTATGCCGCCATATACTACCAACTCGTCGGGGTTTTCTGCTACCTGGCCGTCGAGGTTATTTAACAGCATGCGCAAAGGCGCTTCGGTTTGCCAGCTTTTGGCGTGCAATTGCATACCTACCGGTGCTTTATATACCGGGTGATTGGCGTACTTTTTAATAAATTCCGAACTCGTCATTTGGGTTGAGATTAATGTTATGATTAATAGCAGTTTCTTCGGCAATTGCCAGTAATGAACCGCTTGTAATTAGTTGATGTAACTGGTTAATATCGGTGGCAAAGATCCTGTCGTCCTCAATAAAAGGGACGGTTTCGCGTATTAAGCGATGGCAGGCTTCAATCACCGGGGTTGATTTTAACGGCCTGCGGAAATCCATAGCCTGAGTGGCATATAATAACTCTATGGCCTGTATATACTCCAGGTTATCTATCACCTGGTGCAATTTTCGCCCGCTGATAGAACCCATGGAAACATGATCTTCCTGCCCTAATGAAGTTGGCACACTATCGGCACTTGCCGGGAAACACAGGGTTTTATTTTCGGTAACCAATGCCGCGGTAGTGTATTGCGGAATCATCAAACCTGAATTGAGACCAGGGTTATTGGTTAATACTTTTGGCAAGCCGTACCTGCCCTCGCTCATCAGGTAACAGCGGCGGTCGGCAATGTTGCCTAATTCAGCGGCGGCTACCGTGGCGTAATCCAGTGGCAAGGCCAGCGGCTGCCCGTGGAAATTACCTCCGCTTATAGTATCATCAGCACTGAAGATGATAGGGTTATCGGTAACGGAGTTCAGTTCAATTTCGGTCAGTTCCTTTAAATGCAGCCACGCGTTGCGCGATGCACCGTGTACCTGCGGCATACAACGCAGAGAATATGGATCCTGCACCCGCTCACAATCAACATGTGAATTACAGATCTCCGACTCATTTAATAAAGTATGCAGTCGTTTTGCTACCAGTTTAGATCCTTTAAATGGCCGGATAGTATGCAAGCGCTCATCAAACGGTCGTGCCGAACCCATCAATCCTTCTAATGACATAGCGCCAATCAGATCGGCCCTGTTCAAGGCATCATTTAAACGCTGTACCGCTTTTACTGCGAATGCCAGTATAAATTGCGTACCGTTTATTAATGCCAAACCCTCTTTCGGGCCTAACACAACCGGGGCAAGCTTATTATCCTTTAAAACTTTCCCTGCCGGGAATTTTTCTCCGTTAACAAACACCTCGCCCAAACCAATCAATGGCAAAAACAGGTGCGATAGAGGTGCCAGATCTCCCGATGCGCCAACAGAGCCTTTTTCGGGCACTACCGGAATAACATCATTATCAATATGCCAGATGATGCGGTCTAATGTCGCGGGAGCAATACCTGAGTAACCCTGCGCCAATGATTGCACTTTGCTGATCAGCATCAGTTTGGCAATTTCCTGCGGGATGGGTTTGCCTACACCTACGCTATGGCTTTTGAGCAGGTTTGCCTGTAAAGTACTGGTATCTTCTTCGCCGATATGCGTATCGCACAGCGGACCAAAACCGGTATTGATACCATAAACAGGGATCTGCTTGTGTACTATCTCGGCAACTGCCTGCCACGAGGCTTTGATACGGTCGGCAGCTTCGGTATTTATAAGTCCTTTGGTTTTGCCCGATGCAATATCAAGGCAGATACCGATGGTTAAGTGTTCGGTTCCGTAATTAAACTCACTATTCATATACTTCAGTTTTTAAGGTGACAGCTAATTTTTCGGTTATCTTATTAGCCAGGTTGGTTGATCTGAATGTATTTTCGAGCGAAGTAATCGCGGGCAAAAGCTGGCGGCAGCCGGGATCTGAGGCTACTAATTCGTCCATAGCTTCTCTTACAGCAGCCCAAACAGGTAACACCTGCGCTAATAGTGCCTTACCACTATCGGTTAATTGTACCAATTGGCGGCGACCATCATCGGCACAAGTTGCAGTAGCTACCAGCTTTTTATTTTTTAAGCCGGTGATAAGCTGACTGGCGGCAGGATGCGAGATCTCGATCTGCTCGCTCAATTCTTTTATAGAAAGCGATTCGTTTTGCGACAATAAATAGAATACCGGGAACCAGCTGGCATCAAAATCGATGCCCTCATTTTGGTAGGCCCGATTAATTTCGGACAGGAAAGCTTCACTTAACCGCCTTAACCTGCTGCCAAATGCCAGGTAACCCAAACCTTGATATAAATTCATAGCGCAATTTATATAAGTGCTTATATAAATGCAAATACCAGGGCCTATTTTATTTTTATATGCACCTCAAAAGGAATATCATTTCGACCGGAGGGAGAAATCTTCTGCGGTAATACATGGCGCAAATGCAGAGCGTAGAAGATTTCTCTCTATCGTTCGAAATGACATTTTATTTAAACCAATAAGCATATCCAATAGCGGCAGTACCGGCACCAATATTATTTTTGCCGTTAGCAGTTCCTTTTTGTATGTTCAGGAAACCGTAGTTACCGCCACCTTCAATAAAAACATAGCTGCTTTTAAGGTGATAGGCAAAGCCGATATTACCCTCAATACCAAAGTTGGTTGAGTGTAATTCACTTTTAATATTTTGGGTATTGTTTAAGTTTTGTTCGCCGTAAGGCAATTCTTGCTGCCCGCCGGCATCAGCATAAAAATTACTTGTACCGTTGGTTACCTGGTGCGCGTTGAGCAGGAAACCAACAAACGGGCCCGCATCAACGTAAACCCTCCATGGTGATTTTTCGGCGAAATTCCATCCGAATTTTGCCAGTATGGGCACCATCAGATAATTAAATTTTGCTTCGCTTTTATAATTGGCCCACAAATAAGTGGGCGGGGTTTGGTGCTGTGCCTCATATGCTGCCGCTATTGCTGCAGGGGTTGGCAATGCCTGGAAACCATCCTTTTTACCACCTTCGGATGAATATTCGACCATAGGCTGGATGGAGAACAGATCGGAGAATTTAAATTCGGCAAATAAAGCTGCGTCGGGGCCGGTCCTTGAACTATAGCCGGTATTTAAAGGGTTCTGTTCGCTGCTGCCGCCGCCGGTTAGATTGGGGATACTGATACCGCCGCGTACGCCTATGGCAACTGCGTCCTGGGCACGGGCTTTAAAACATAGTACTAATAGACCAAATACTGATAGGTAGAAAATTGATTTTTTCATAAAGCACAGGATTTAAGGTTAATACAATTATGTGTTTTACCAAATTTAACTTTTTTACAACCTATTGAAGTAAAAAATTCTGCTTAACATGAATTTTACATAAAGCTTATATTTATAAAAATACAAACCCTTTCTTGTCAACACTATTAAAACCAATATGCATACCCGATTGATGCGGTGACCGCGCCTGTATGGTTATTACCGTTATTCTCACCCTTCTGAATATTCATAAAGCCATAATTACCACCGCCCTCAATAAAAATACTACTCCTGTTTAATTTGTAGCTTATCCCGATGTTACCCTCGGCACCAACATTGGTTGAATTTGTACGATACCTGATATCCTGAGTTGTGTTAAAAGATTCCACACCGGTATAAGGTAATTGTTTTGTCGCTGCCTTATCCGTATATAAATCGCCCGATCCGCTGGTTACTTCATTGGCGCTAAGCAGTATGGCGATGTATGGGCCACCATCAACATAAAACCTGAACGGCGAGTGATAGCCCAAATTGAAACCTATTTTTAAAAGTACCGGCAGCATTAAATAATTGATCTTTGCTTCGCTTTTAAAGTTGGCGTATAAATATTTTGGTGCCGTAAGTCCGTTAGCCATATATCCGGCAGTTACCTGTTCTGGTGTTTGTAAGGCCTGTACGCCGTCTTTTATACCCCCTTGTGCCGAATATTCGATCATCGGTTGTAATGAAAATATATTAGATAACCTGATCTCAGTAAATAAAGCCGCGTCGGCTGTAAGCCTGGAAATATAACCTGTGTTTAATGGATCTGTTTCGCTGCCTAATGAAACATCGGGGATACTGATCCCTCCGCGCAACCCAATGGCAACTTGTTGTGCATATGATTTATCGCCAAATAGCACTATGCCTAAAACCAACAGGATAAAAACATTTTTTTTCATAGATTTATAGATAAGATCCAGAGTAATTTACCAATGAAATGCATTTAATCAATAGTTACATATATTGCATATGTAAGAATATATTTAACCTTTGATTAACCACTGAAACATGGTTTGGTTTACTCTTTTCGATGAGTTTGAAAAGAAATTAAAAAAAAAGGAAGGTTTAATAAATTATTGTTTAGCCAAACACCTGGCAGATTCACCCGGCTGAACACATTAAAACGTTTAAATACGGCATTTTTATCAATACAAAACACCCATTTATCGATACTTGCTTTAAGCTATTAAAAAGTGCATTATCTTTAAGCGAAAATTATAGACCAGCAAACATCGCGTTAGATTTATATAACAAATTGCTATGTTAATTTTATGGTAGAGCCATATAATAAATCCAGAAAACCAATGTTAGTAAATGTTAGTATATCAGTACATTAATAACACTATATGAAAAAAAGATACTCGCCCCAAAATTTACTATTTATTTCATTTGCAGTTGTGTTGTTCGCCATGGCATCCTGCAAAAAAGATAAAACAGTAACACAAACTACCGCTACCCCTACAAAACTTGGGCTGTATGAAGAGAGTGAAACCATTAACGATACAGTTTACAGGGAAGTATTTATAACGGTAACAAAAATTGGCACCCTAACTATTCCTGATTCTTTGTCAGACCAGGTATTTGATACAGGTTCGGGCGGGATGGTTATTGATGCCCACGATATTGTGCCTGCAAGTATGATCACTGCTAACGGTTTTAATTTTACGGGAGATTCTACAGTTGTAGCCGGAACCGGGATCACCATAACCAATCAGAAGCAAGATATTCAATATGGCGACGATAATAATAGTACAGCTACCGTAAGTGGCAACCTTTGCTATGCATCAGTTACTATTGGCACAACCACTGGAAATATTGTTGTTAAACGCTTGCCTTTTTTTATGTACTATAAATCTGTTGATGGCAAAGGCAATGCCTTCCCGTACCATGAATTTGATGTATTTGGTGCAAACTCAGGGTATAATCTTACTTTTCCAAACAATGCTATTATTACCAGCCCCTTCAGTTATTTCGACCCCGGAACCGGTTTAACAAAAGGATTTAAGATGGCAGCTTTAGGTACATCCAATTTTTCAGATGCCGACGAAATACCCATTACCCCTAATGTAATTACTTTAGGTTTAACTGCCGATGATCTTTCTTCAGCATCGGGTTTTACAATGAATCAGCTTACTAATGATCCTCCATATGGTTACCAGCCTTACATCCCTGCCACTGTAACTTATAACGGTACTGTTGTTAATGATGCAACTGTACTATTTGATACAGGCACTAATGTTGACAATTACCTTGAAGATTATTCAGTAAAAAGCCGGGATGCATTGGTGCTTCCAGCTAATAGTACTGTATCAGTAGCCACCACTTCTGGGTTTAAGTATGCTTATACCGTAGGCGCACTTGATAATTTTACCTTCGTAGAAAGTCCAAAATATTCGGATGTATCGGTTACTATTTTTAGCCTTAGCTTTTTTTTCAACAACGAATATATGTTAGATTTTGCGGATCATAAGCTTGGCCTAAAAGCTAATTAAGCATTGTGATAATAAAAAAGAAGAGGCTTTACTACGTAGTAAAGCCTCTTCTTTTTATAAATGGGCAGGAATTAGTAACTCCCGTTTTGTTTCATCAGCATATCGGCCAGGCGGCCATCAAGGTTGTAGATATCTTTTCTGAAATTTATTTTGCCATCCCTGTCAACAAACGCGGTTAAGTAAGCTATAAAAACCGGGATCTTATTGCTTAGCGTTACATATTGCTCCTTGCCTGAGTGCATAGCTGCATCAATTTTTTGAGGTGTCCATACCTTTTTTTGCTGAAGCAGGAAACTGGCCAGTTTTGCAGGTTCCTTAACCCGTATGCAACCATGGCTAAACGCCCGTGATGATTCCCCAAAGAGAGATTTTGATGGTGTATCGTGCAAATAAATGCTATAACTATTGGGGAACAGGAATTTAACCAACCCCAATGAGTTTTGCGGGCCGGGCTTTTGGCGCACATTAGGCAAACCGTTAACATAACCCGTTATCTGCATATTGTGTTTGCTGATATAGTTGCCATCCCTGCGCATGCCGGGTATCACTTCATTCCGCACTATACTTTCGGGCACATTCCAATACGGGCTGAAAACTACATATTGCACCTCGCCATAAAATACCGTGGTTTGATGTACCGACTGGCCAACCACCACATTACAACTCCATAATAAACTATCGTTGTTATAAACATGCAGCTTAAACTCAGGAATGTTTACACCCAGGTAATCGCCTTTCATTGATGCAGGCAGCCAGCGGCTGCGTTCCATGTTAACCAATATTTGTTTTATACGGCTTTTTAATGGCGTGTTCATTTCATTAATGGTTTCCTTATTCACCACACCATTAACCGATAAACCTATCCGGGCTTGGAATTGCTTTACACCGGCAACCAACTCATCGGTAAACACATTCGTTAATGTATCTCCTTTATAATCGCCCAGCTTATACAGCCGTTTTTTAATAAGCGAAATAGCTGATGAAGAATCGCCCTGTTTTACAGATTTCATTGTAATTGCAATGGGGACCCATTTATCAGCCGAATCCAGATCGCGGTATTTTTTCAGATAGGTTCGCAACAGTTCATATTGCCTGTAAACCGGCTCACTGGTGAGTTGTTTAGCGGGTGTTTTCAGCAGGCTATCCAGGTATTGATCATAGGAATCCTTTTCCCTTGGTAAAAACCATTTTGATGCTTTACTGGCATCAGCCCCCAGGCCATGCCATATCAAATTTGCCAGCATAAAATATTGCGCGGTAAGCATTAGTTCCACATCTGTACGGGGCTGTTTTGAGACGGTTTTTGTATTTAAGCCATCTAATAACGAATCCAACGCCTTTGTATAGGGGGCCTTTTTATAAATGCCGTCGTTATCAAGGTTCATGATCCGGTTACTTAAATTACCGGCCTGCTCTATCAGGCTGCCATTCTCAAACCAGGCGTAGGAGTAATTTCTTTTCTGATAAAAGCTTGTTACATCGCCAGCATACGTTTTTAACCCCGGATATTTTTTAAAGAAAGGAGTTAGCTGCGTACTATCAAAAACATCGGTAGAGTGTTGGGTAAAATTCCCCGGGATGGTTTTATCCATATCCTGCGCCAGAGAATCAACCGGTTTATGGCTTTTTACCTGCTGACCGCAACTCACTAAGGTCATGCTGTAAAACAAAGCCAACAGAAATGATAATCTTAAAGCGTAGTTCATAGAGGGAGTGTTTTTACTAAAGATATTAATTTTTTAAGGTTAATACCTACGTACCTCTTTTAAACATTATACTAAGCGATCAGCTTACCAACATCCTGGCCATATATTTCTTTAAACAACCTGCTGAAATAAGCCGGGGTAACAAAGCCTGATGCATAGGCAACCTCGGCAATGGTTTTGTATTTACCGGCAGTTATTAGTTCGCGCGCTACCTGTAACCGTACAATACGCATAAATTTATTGGGGGTGATGCCAATAAGATCATGCGTGCGGCGAAATAGCTGGCGCTCACTTATAGCCATTTCGGCACTCACTATGCCAATGTTCAGGTCTATTTTACCTGCATACTTCCGAACCAGCAATTCAAAATCATTAAGCCAGGCCTGGTCTGTGACCGACAAGTTATAATCACTAAAGGAATGAACACGGCCTGTGGTATTTTCTTTAATTAAATCTTCCTCATCTGTTTTTTTCCGCTCTGTAGCTGCACCCAATATCCCCGAGATCCTTCCATATTCTTCCAGCTTCTTTTTATAGGTGATATCTTTCGCTATAGCAAATACTAACTTTTGCTCTTTCACCGGCATCGATGTCCAGGTAAGCCAGATAATATCTCCGCTCTTTGTTACATACCTGTTTTCGAAATTTAAAAGCGGGGTGTCCCTTTTAATGCTTTCGCGTTTTCTGGAGGTAATATCCTTATCCTCGCTATAAACAAAATCGTTTATAGGCCTGGCAAATAATTCCTCATTGGTATAGCCGAGAGTTTTTGATACAGCTGGATTTATCTTTTTAAAATACCCGTCAAAACCCGCTATACACAATAGATCGGGCGAGAGTTCAAAGAAATATTCCAGGTCAAATTGCTGATTCAAGTTAGGGGTGTTCATATAGTGATATCAATAGCGTAACAGCATGTAATCTTTAACTAAAAAGACATATCCAGCAGAAGAAATTTTGACCTTTTTTAAATTATCAGTTTATTCCCCGAAAGAGTACCAATATACGTTTAAACACCGAAAAAGTTGCCATTTAACAGTCATATGCCCAAAAATGGCAGGTTTGTTAGTTTATATGGCAGGTTTGTTAATTTTTTGTGAACCACTTTTACATAATGAATAAATTAATTTAAATCATTGATTAATTTATTCATAATCATAAGTTAACACCCCTAATAAAATACCATGAATCTTTTGACTATTGAAAAAGATATTACAGAAAGCAGAACCAAAAATACGTGCCGTTATTGCAAGTCTACAGACTTGGAACGGATACACCGGGGGCGCGTAGCAAGGTATGTATTTTTCTGGCTCCCCCTACGATATTTTGTTTGCTATAAGTGCTTACGAAAACATTACAAACTATAGTCCCGACGCTCACACCATAACCTACTGTTCACAAATTACGCTTACCAAATAAATGAAAACAATAGCATTGATCCGCATATTTATCTTTTTCCCTTTTTGCGGTATAGTAATACCCGACCTCGCTTTCTGCATAAACCACGCTACTTATCAGGTCCCCTTTTATCATTTACTGATCGGTACCTTCCTGTTATTGCTGATAGTTAGTTCTTTTATTTTTGAATATATCAAAGCAAAACTCACTACAAATGAATAAAAGTGTTTTATAGCCATACCATATTTTAATACTGCCCAATACTAGCTGCTACGGAAAAAAACAGCGCCAATTATACCTAAACCCAAGGCTTCGGAATAAATTTCCGGGGCCTTATTTCGTTATAGCCCCCAATAACATCACATCAGGGTAAATAGAAATTAATACGTTGATGTATAAGAAATACCTAAAATGCAAATGCCATCTTTCCAATCAAGCGTACTTGATTGGAAAGATGGCATTTTGGTAATAATCCGTTTTCTATATTATTTGCTCATTAATGCATAGCCATGGGTTGTTCTACCTCTTCCAGATTTTTACCCTTGGTTTCTTTTATGCGCACCCACGCAAATACAAAACCTGCCGCGCATATCCCTGCATAAATATAAAAGGTATTTTCCTTCAAATGTTCAAACAGAACCGGGAAGGTGAATACCAATATAAAATAAGCCAGCCATAAGCTAATTACAGCTATGGTAATAGCAGCGGCACGTATCTGCACCGGGAAGATCTCCGAAATGAGTACCCATATTACCGGTGCCAGCGTCATTGCATAAGTACCTATCGCGGCCAGCAACCAAACCGATAACATACCTGACCCCGAATGCAGGGCGTTAACTATTAACAGGTAAAATACACACAAGCCACCGGCCCCGATCAGCATAAGTGGTTTGCGGCCCAGTTTATCAACCAGAGCCATAGCCAAAATGGTAAATACCAGATTTACTACGCCAATAAATACGGTTTGCAATAACTGGTCATCCTGCGAAGCGCCTATACTTTGAAATATTTTGGGCGCATAATTAAACACCGTATTAATGCCGCAAAACTGTTGAAACACCGCCAGCCCGATACCGGTTAATACTGCAGGCAACACCGCACGTTTACATACTGCTGCGTAATTAATACCAACTACGCCGACAAATGATCTCTTGATTAGGGCCATCGAGTCTGCCACAAACGTTTCATCGCCGATCTTACCCAGGATGGATTGGGCCAAATGCTCTTTATCGTTACGGATGAGCCATCGCGGGCTTTCAGGTAAAAAATATGCGCCGATAAAAAATAATCCCGACGGCACTACCCCGCAACCAAACATATACCGCCATGCATCAATCCCCGTATTGCGGAGGGTATAATTTACAAGATTTGTAATGAGAATGCCCAAAACAACCGTAAGCTGGTTCATGGCAACCAGCCTGCCCCTAATGGCTGCGGGAGCTATCTCAGAAATATACATTGGCGATAGCATAGATGCCATACCTACACCCGCCCCTGCTGCAAACCTCGCTGCCAGGAAAAAATCCCGGTTGGGTGCAAGCGCCATGGCCAGCGAAGAGATGGCGAATAATGCCGCCGCGAGCATAAGCCCCGGCCTACGCCCATATTTATCAGCTACCTGGCCGGCAAATACGCAGCCAACTATAGCCCCTATGGCCAGTATGCCGGTAGCAAACCCCTCCCAATAGGAATTAAAGGCAAATTGTTTTTGAAGAAAAGGCAATGCGCCGGATATCACTGCAAAATCAAAGCCGAACAAATAGCCGCCCAATGCCGAAATAAAACAAATGCCTAATATGTACCGGTTTTTAAAGTGTGTTTGCTGCATTTTATAGAATTGAGATCATGTTGTTAATTATAGAGAATTGATACACGGTTTCGCTGATGAACCGTTGCCCCGGATGCAATATCGTATCAGGAAAGCCCGGATGATTAGGTGAATCGGGAAAAGCCTGGGTTTCTAACGCTACGGCGCTGTGCTTTCCATACGGATAACCTTGCGGGCCGGTGATGTTGCCTTGCCAGTCGTTAGCCGTGTAAACCTGTACGCCGGGCCGGTCTGTAAATACCCTTAACACCCTGCCCGAATGTGGTTCGGAAAGTTCAGCAGCAAATTGCACTTTGCCTGGGAAATGATTATTTAAAACAAAGTTATGGTTATACCCGTCTGAAGCCGTTACACCGGTAATATCTGTACCGATGGTTTTATCATGTAAAAAATCAAGTGCTGTGCCTGTTACCGGCAGAATTTTCCCGGTAGGTAAGCTATGGCTGTTATTTTCGGTATAAGCAGCAGCGTTTAAACGGAGTGAATGACCGAGAACATCCGTTGCAAAACCATTTAAGTTGAAATAGGAATGATTGGAAAGGTTAACCGGGGTACTTTTATCTGTCACGGCATCATAAACTATCTTTAAACGATTATCCCTATCCAACGTGTACTTTACCGTTACCCATAGGTTACCGGGGTAACCTTCATCACCATCCTGACTAAAGAACTCCATAATTACCCCCGTTTCCTCATTTTCCTGTATAAATGATTTTATCTTCCACACTTTTTTATTGAACCCCTCCGCACCACCATGCAAGTGATTCAAACCATCATTCCGCGAAAGGAAAATAACGTCGCCATCCAGTTCAAACTTTGATCCCGCAATGCGGCCTGCATACCTGCCTAACAAGCAGCCAAAGTAATGCGGATTATCGTGGTATTGGCTAATATCCTTATACCCGGCTACAATATTTTGGTATTTCCCGTTCCGGTCGGCTGTAAATATGGCGGTTATTGCAGCCCCCAGGTTTGTTAGTTTTATGGTAGTATCATCATTGCTAAGGGTAATTAGGTAGATAGGTTCGCCGTCAGACTCACCGCATGGCGTACTTAAAACCCGTAGCTGCGCTTTATTACTATCTAACATACGCCTTATTTATTTGCTTAAAATAATCGGCCATTTGCAGATGAATTGCGGCTCCCTGATGATTAATATCCATCTTTAAAACATTCTCCAGATCGTCTTTGCCCTGTTCAATTTCTCCCAATCCTATTTTTCCTAAACCGATAAGGTAGTTGCAAAAGATATGGTTACGGCGGTTTATATCGATATCAAACACCAGCATATCCGGCAACGACACTGCAAAATAGTCAATCCGTATAGCATCATTCAAATGCGCTGTTCCAAAATCAATAAACCTCCGGAATATTTCTTCGGCCTTATCCTGTTTACCCAATTTTTGCCACGCCAGCGCCTGGTACAAGATCTTATCAGGCTGTGGGTCGTTGTAATAAATAGCTTGTACAGGTTCGCTATTGCCGGTAGTTGCAGCAATAAACTTAACGTTTGCCTGCCCGGTTTGCTGTAATCCTTCATAAGCACAACCTAAAAGATAATTGATATCATTCTCAGGCGCACCATACAACTTGCCTTCGCCAAGGTTGTCGGGGTAACGTTCAATTTTAGATAATAAACCGATCGCTTTTTCATACTCGCCATCCTGCAAAGCCTTTTTAGCCAACTCGATATGGCAAAGCAAAAACTGACCAATAACTTTACCTTCGCCACCTTCCCACGGATGAAACTTGCGTGCAGCCAGTAATTCCTGTGCAGCATGATATTGCTGCAGATTGTTTAGCAGAGTGATCCGTTCAAGGTAAAGGTCATCACGCTCGTTTACAAGCGCAATGTGCTCATCAAGCAGTTTTAACCGCTCTGCGAATGGCCTGCCGCTGATCTTATATAACTGATCCAGTTCCATCAGCACGCGCGAATCGGTGGGATCAAGCTTAAAGGCCTCTTCCATTTCTGCAAGTGACTGTTCAGGCTGATTCAGTTTATTATAATAAGCCAGCGACAAGTTGCGACGCACAGTTGGGAATAACGTATCTAATACCGCAGACTTCTCCCAACATTCAATGGCTTCGGTGTATTGGCGTTTATCATACCAGAGGTTGCCCAGGTAATAATAAGCTTTTGCGTCAGCAGGATTTATCCCGATAGCATTTTGGAGGATAAGTACTTCCTCTATCTTATTCGGAAAATAAATTCCGTTAGTGTTTATTGCAGCTTGTTTAGCGTATGATAATGCTTTTTCCGCATCGCCCAGTTTCGAGTAAAACCAGCTTTTATAGTATAATACGATTTGATTTTCTGCACCAAATTTTTGTTCATACGCATTCAAAACCTGTAACGCCCCGGTGTATAACCCGGCTTGCGCATAGCTTAATGATAATTCGAGGTAATTGTTGGACTCACTGCGCATAATGTCAGTGATATTTTTCAACTCACCTTTCTGCTCACCGTTAAGCAGGTATTGCTCAAATAAACATCCGTAATTAAACGGATCAATAATTAATGACTCCTCAATAAAAGCCAATGCCTGGGTGGTTTTACCTTCCAAACGTAACAACGATGCCTTGATATGGCGTGCAGGCGAACTGTGGTAATTGCGGATCAATGATTTTTCAATTAAACCCAGTGCCTGTGCAATTTTTCCCTGTGCTGCAGCTATCCGCGCCAGTTCAAGGTACGCGCTATGCTGCATGGCATCATTCCAGGCAGCCTTGTAAAAAGCATCATAAGCTTCATCCAACCGGCCTTGCAGTTTAAGGCTCAGGCCGAGATTAAAATATGGTTCGCCATCGTATGGGTTAGGATTTCTTTTGGTGATGGTTTTAATGGCAGTTCTGAAATACGGCTCCGCCTTGGTAAACTGGCCGCGTTTCAGCAACAACAAGCCTATAGCGTTATTGCAGCGGATATCATCCGGACTTCTGCGCAGGGCTTCCTCATAATAATCCAGCGCATTATAGGTGGCATGCCTGTATTGCTCCAGGTGCAGGCCATTCAGATACAGATCTTCTACCTGCTCAATTTCATTGGGTTGCTTTGCCGCTACAGCCGCTGCCGGGATCTCTTTATCCGTATTTTTTTCGGGTTGATAGCTAACCAGTGTTGTGCCATCGTTTGCCGAAACTACTATTTGCAGTTCGGTTTCGTCCAGGTCGGCCGGGATGGTGAAACTGGTTTCAAACACCGCATCGGGTGCTATGGTTGCTACGAAGCTTTTTACTTCCTGCCCGTTACGCGATACTTTTATAACGGCCTGCTCATACCTGGCAGTGGCATATACTTTTACAAAATATATATTGTCCTCTTTCCCGGCGCTGATCATGGCTTCTTTGGTAGCATTTTTCACCACGCCTATTTGGGCATAAGGCATAAAATACTGTTCAAAGGTTTTGCCCTCATTGGGTTGCAGCCATGAAAAATCGGGCTGATTATCGGTAAACATACCGGTCATCAACTCAATATATGGGCCATCCTCATCGGTAAGGTTACGGTCCCAGGCAAAGCCGAAATCGCCGTTGCCCCAGGTCCATTGTTTTTTGCCTGGCGATACATGATGATCGGCCACATGCAGCATGCCGCCCTGCGTATCATGTTCATAACAACCCATAAAATCATATTTAGACTGGATAGCCATGTACGATGTTGGCACCGGGATATTTTTATAACGCGAAATATCAGTACCAGGTGCGTAGTTCACCTTATAATAGGTGCCTGTTGCAATCGGGAAATCGGATACATCGCGCTTACCATGATCAAATACAGCGTAAACATCGGGCGGGAATACTGATTGGTAATGATCATTTACCTTCACCGCCGGATTTGCCCACCACAAAAATGTTTGCGGGAATGGTGTAGGATTAAAAAGCTTGCCGCTTATTTCAAGATAAGCTTTACCCGGATACAGTGTAAAACCGGCCATGCCTTTGGTACGGAACATAACTTCCAGTTCATTAACCCAAACTGTTTTACTGCCATCGGCATTTTCCTGTATCTTATAATCAACCGGCGAGAATGTACTGGGCCTGTGGTGCTGCGGCCAGTTAAACTCTATGCCACCGGAGATCCAGGGCCCGGCAAGCCCTACCAGCGCAGGCTTTATTACCTGGTTATAATATACAAAATCGCGCTTTTTTACCTTATCATAGGCCCGCTGTACCCTGCCGCCCAGTTCGGGCAGCAGCATAATTTGCAGGTATTCGTTCTCTATGAATACGGCAGTGTATTCTCTGTCCTTTTTTTCGTCTTCTATCTTTTCAATTACCGGGTGAGGGTAAACCACACCACTACTGCCCTGATACACCCTTTTCTCCAGGAACATCGGGTTCTTTTCAGGTTTCCCGGTTTCGTAGGTAGGAATACTCACTTGTTCAATCCAGGCTTTTACTTCCATAGTCTATATTAAATTTATTCTGTTTTTATTGGTTAGATGGCACCAGCTTAACCATCATCGCGTCGGCAGCCGGTACGTTTAGTGAAAAAGAATCCTGGCCCTTTTCAATTTTGCCGACAGGCTGATCGGTCAGGAAATCCTTAATGATATATGCTCCGTTTCCGAGCCCAAGGTCGGCGCGGTGCCAGGTTTGATTAAATTGTTTTTTATAATCGAAATTGAACAGCGAGAGCAACGTTTCAGTTCCCGGCAGATAAAATGCCATTTGCTGATCAAACGTTTCCCCGTCGGCAAATTTTAAAGGGGTAAATGCTTTCGGATCACTAAAATAAGCACATAAATATTTGTTATCAAGATACATAGCGGCCCGGCTGGCAGCCATTTTGTCGCGAAAATCAGAGCCATCGCCCAATATGCTCCCCATCGACATCATGGCAAACAAGCGCACCCTAATCTCTTTTTCGCTCAGGTCGGGGTTCTTTTGGAAGTTCTTCATGATGGCCACATCCAGGTTGGTATAAGGCCAAAGCGTACCCTGCACCCACCACAGGTGCGAACCGTTAGCCAACGACCCTTCGGTGCTGGCATAATGCGGAAAACCGGGTTCATCATCCCGCAGGTGCGAATACACATCCGTTGATACAAAACGGGTATGCGCATACTGACTCGGGAACATTGGCGAAATGGCCTCGGTAATAAAAATATCCTTCCCTAAAATAGAATCGGCCAATGTCTTCAGCATTTTCATGCCATAATTATAGGCCTGCAGGCCGGTTCGTACATTCGGGTCATAACGCCTGGTTGATTCCAATGCACCCGCTGTCAGGAAATCTATCTTAAGAAATTTAGCCCCGATTGCCTTTGCCTCTTTTAACCGGTGGATCACAAATTGACGAACTGCCGGATGCGTCGGATCAAGGGCAAGGCAACCCCAGTCGCCATCTTTAAACCAGATAGGCTGGTTATTGCTATCGCGAAGCACTACATCCGATAAATTATAATCTGTGCCCTCAAGCTTTGTATTATCGGTATTATTTTTCCATGCCCATTTGGCAAAAGGGATAAAATAGAAACCCAGCTGCTGGTTCTTTTTTTCGATATATCGCCCAAAAGAAGCTAAAAGGCTGGTTGTATAAATAGATTGATCGTAAGAGTCGATACTGATAACCGGTTTTGAATACTTATTAAAATTGGGAAGTGTTTGGATAAAATCGGATATTTTGGTTACATCCTTTGGCATCATCCTGCCCTCATAGCCCAATACACCTTCAACGCCAAAACTGTTCCAATAAACGGGTGCATTTCCTTTCCAGGTAAGCCTGCCGTTAAGTAATACGTTAGCATTTCCGTATTCAACAAACCCTTTGCGTGTATCGCCGCCGTATAAATAAATGATGGACGAATTAACGGATTTACCTTTCATGGTTCCGTGCGGCGCATGGTCATGCGTACCATCGTTACCTCCATAATCCGGTGGAAGTGAAGAATTATCCGGCGTAGCCGCGCCGTCGTAAACTTTCAATGAATCGATCACCCCTTTTTGTGATGAGGCGCGATAAACGATGCCTGTTTTCCAAAAATCATGGGAAATACTGCCCATTACCAGGCCCGAGAAATCATCATTATTATATAACGAGGAAAACTCATAGCTGATCCCATTGAAAACAGGCTTACTGCTATCCCAACGGCGCTCTAAAATATGCGACCAGTTATCGTTATCAAACGGCACATCCAGCAAACGTGGTTCTGCGCCCGGTTGCAACAGTTGTGCTTTTTCCTGCGGGAGAATGGCAAGCGCGCAAATGTCCCTGGTTTCCAGGTCCATGATTGTGCCATCGCCTTTTATCGCGGTAACATTGGTTAATAGGTATGGGCGATCCTGGAAGATCAGCACCTGCTGGGTAAGCGTGATGCCGGCATCATTACCCGAGTGCCGCACTACGATGCGGATACCTTTGCCGAAATCGTTTTCAAATTCACCTGTAGCCGCCTGGTGTACCCGGCACGCCGAAGTGGAGATATAACCATCGGCCAATTCATTTACATAAGCAATGGTATTGCTGAGTACAACACCATTGCTAAAGTGATAATTTAAACGCCCCGTTTTATAATTTACCGATACCGAAGATGTGCCGGTACTGACTACAAGGCTATCATTATACTTTGTTACTTTTTGTGCCGAAACAGTGCCCGACAGCAGTACTAAGCATAATATCAAATATTTTATAACGGGGCGTTCTTTAAATTTCATCTATATTTTGTTTAACAATTAATATCCCGGGTTTTGCGCTTTTAAGCCCAATGCAGGGTTGTTTTGCAGTTCGGTTAGCGGAATTGGGAACAGATTATTTTTTGCCGACACATTTTGCGCCGGGTGCGGATCGGTAGTGGTGCCGTTCTTTTTCTCAAAATCACGCTGTGGATCGTCATAACGCTTTACACGCGCCACCAGTGTACCGGTACGTTTAAGATCGAACCAGCGCCAGCCCTCGGCACCCAGTTCACGGCTGCGCTCATCCATAATGGTATCGCGCAATGCCGCCTGATCTGTTGTTTTGATATCGAAAGCGGTGCTGCCACCATAACCGCGTTCGCGTACCTGGTTAAGCGGCGCTAAAGCAGCCTGCGGCTGGCCCAATTCGTTCAGCGTTTCAGCATACATCAGGAAAACATCCGATGAACGCAGGTAATACAGGTTTTTGCCCGAGTGATATACATCTATATCGTTTGATGAGATATCGTACTTTTTAACGGTTGGCAATCCCGGGTCAATCCACCAACTCATGGTATTGCCATTACTATCGTAACGGTCGTGGTTAATCGAGGCCAGGTAACGTGTATCGTGTACTTTATCAAAAATAGTATCAGCATAACGGGCAGTTGATGTTACAACCGTGCCACCGTAACCCGGAGTGTTGGTGTTGAATGTTTCAAACGGTATCGGGGGGCCCGCATATGAACCGTAAAGATTTTGCAATCCCTGTGTATCATTGGTATTATCTGTCGAGTACTGGATCTCAAACAGTGATTCGGCATTATTTTCGTGCTTGCCGTCGAACAGATCGGCATAATTGGTCAGCAAACTGATATGATTATTATTGATCAGATCTTCAAATGTTGTTTTTGCATCAGCATAATCATGCAGGGTAAGGTACACTTTGCCAAGCAGTGCTTTCGCAGCTTCGGCACTGGCACGGCCTACATCGTTACCGGTAAGCTTGTTTTTTGTCCAGCAATTGGCCTCTGCAAATTTCAGGTCGGTTTCAATCTGGTTGTAAACCTGTTGCTGGGCAATGCGCGGAAGGCCGTTTGCAAACGAGGTATTCTCTAACGGCATAGGAATATCGCCATACAATTGTACCAGGTAAAAATAGAACAGGGCACGCATAAAATGCGCTTCGCCCTCAAGCCGGGTTTGTACGGTTGGCTCCGCAAAGCCCTTTATGCCTGGTATGTTTGCAATTGCAGCATTGGCGTTTGCAATGCCTGTATAGCAATCGGCCCAATAACCACTGATATCGGCATTCTGGCTGTTAAAGGTAATATCATACACATCCATACCCACTACACCAGCCCAGTAAGCCCCATATCCCTGAGCCTGGTAGCAGCAGCGCACCTCGTCTGTGCCTATTACCCCGATCAGTTCATAATCGGATTTTTTGAGGCTTTGCAACTGCTGGTAAACACCTGTTACACCTGCTATCGCACCCGCCTCATTTGTATAAACGCTTTGTGCCGAAACAAAAACCTCCGGAGTATAATTCAACTCTTTTCGGCAACTGCTGAACCCCTGTAACAGGACGACCGCAAAAACGATCATCCCTGAATTTTTTAAATATTGATTAAGACTTTTCATATTAAATAATATCGTTAATGTTATAACCCTAATTTTGCACCTAACAGGAATGTACGGTACCTCGGATAGATCTCATTTGCTGCATCAGCGCCGGCAATATCCGGGTCGACACCTTTATACCCTGTGAAAAGGAAAGGATTTAATACCTGTGCATAAATATTCAGGCTGTGCACGTTTATTTTGCTTAGCAGCGTGCCCGAAAAATCATACCCGAGGGTTATATGCTGAATTTTCAAATAGCTTGCATTCTGTATAGAATAGCTTGACCCCAGGCCGGTACCGCCCGGAAGCGTTTTTAAAGAGGTGCCGAAGGCATTTGGCCTCGGGATATTGGTATTTGTATTGGTAGGCGTCCAGTAATTGCCACCTTGTACAGTAACATTACCAGCGCTTCCGTATGCTGAATTATAATAAGAAAGATCAGTATAAGTAAGGTTATTTAGCTGCTGCCCGTATTCATAAGTACTGTATACTGTTAACGATATGCTCTTGTACCTGAAATAGTTCCAGAAGCTGCCATATCCTTTCGGAATACTTGAACCTACAACCTCTTCATCTTCCGGTGTGATCTTGCCATCGCCGTTCAAATCTTTGATCTTGATGTCGCCCGGTTTGCCGTTAGGGTCGAGGGCAAAATTATCCCCTTTCTGGTATAACCCGTCATATACATAATTAACATAAGTTCCGCTTGGTGGTAAACCTACACGAAGCGTAAGGTTTACCGAATCCCTGCCCGGGAACAGTTTGGTAACTTTGCTCTTATATTTAGACCAGTTGAGCGAGGTTTGCCATGTGAAATTCTTGGTTTGTACAGGTGTTGCTTTCAACTGAGCATCAATACCCTTGGTATTCATGGCGGCAACGTTCACATATTCTGTCTGAAAGCCTGAAGAAGGTTCAAGCGGAAGCGGCATCAGCAGGCTGCTGATATTTTTGTTATATAAATCTACTGATAATTGTAAACGGTTATTCAGGAACGCCAGGTCTGTACCAACGTTAAACTGGTGCTGCACCTCCCATTGCAGTGAATTATTGCCATATACACCATTGGTACCGGCAACAGCGTAACCACTGGTTACAGATGAACCGTTAAAAGGATAGGTTGCAGGGTCGTAGCGGGTATAGATAGCATCGTAAGGCAAGTTTTGGTTACCTACAAGGCCGTAGCTTACACGTAATTTAAAATCATTCAGCCATGTTTTCACTTTATAGTCCATCCACGGCTCGTCAATTACACGCCATGCACCGCTAACTGAAGGGAATACACCAAATTTATTGTTCGACCCGAAACGGCTTGAGCCATCCTGGCGAACAGTAGCATTTAAAATATAGCGGCCCTTGTATTTGTACACAGCCCTTGCGAATAATGAGCGTACCGCCCAGCCATCGTAATTGCTGTTATCCTGTAGTTTTTGACCAGCACTACCAATATTTTTGTAAGATAGCAAATCTGTTGGGAACTGATCCGCCTGCATATCGGTGGCAAAGTCTTCATGTTTCTCAAAGGTAAAACCACCCAATAAGTTTATTTCATGGTCGCCCATGGTACGATTATAGGTAGCTGTATTTTCCCATAAAACGTCGGTAGAGCGGGTATTATAAATCTCGGCCAAACCGTTTGTTGGTGTGTAACCGGGCCCTGTTGTGCGCGGGTAATAGGTATCCTGCTCGGCCTGGTAAATATCTGCACCTAAGCTTGAACGCAGCACCAGGTTTTTAATGGGCGTAAACTCCAAATAAAGGTTAACATTGGTACGGTTGGTGGTATATTGGCTTATTGCATCCAACGCTAAAGTTACGGGGTTAAAAATGGTAGGTACGCCTGTCGATTTATCAATATTGATCAACGGTTGGCCACTGCTGTCATAAATAGGTTGTAAAGGGCTTTCGGTAAGCGATTCCTGGTATTCGTTTGGTAAAGGATTAAGTGTAATATCATGTGTATAGTTAGCACTTGCACCTAATTTAAGGTATGGCCTTATAGTAGTTTCATCGCTAAAATAGGCTGAATACTTTTTATATCCCGTATTTATCAGTATCCCCTCCTGATCCTGGTACTGGCCGCTGAAATAAACCCTGTTTGAGCCGGTGCCGTTAGCCACCGATAAGGTGTAGTTTTCGGTTGGGGCATCATTGTGCATGATGGCGTTTTGCCAGTTATAATTTGTATAACCATTTTGAATGCTCTGCAGTTCGTAGCTATTAAAAATTTTAGCATCCGCGGTATCAGTACCCGGCGCGCCGAAAGTGCCGGGGTCGGCATCCTGGTAAGCGGCGCGTTTTAACGTGGCATAATCCTTGGCACCGAGCATTTTGTAAGCAGGGTTGTTTGCCTGGATACCCGCATACATATCAAAGTTAATAGCGGTAGCGCCAGCCTTAGGCTTTTTGGTAGTGATCAGGATAACACCCTCAGCAGCGCGCGAGCCATAGATACCTGCGGCGGCCGCATCTTTCAATATTTCAACCGATTCGATATCGCTCGGGTTGATATTCCTTATATCGCCCACCAATGCCACACCGTCAACAATATACAAAGGCCCCTCTAATTGAGTTATGGAATTCAAACCGCGCACATTAACTATAGCGCTTGAACCTGGCTGCGTACTGGCACTATGCACCTCAAGCCCCGGTGCCCGTGAGGCAAGGGCAGTTGCCAGGTTGGTTGATGGCGCTTCACTGATTTCCTGTGCCGAAATAGTGGAAACGGAACTGGTAAGATCCTTACGTTTTTCCTTACCATAGGCTATAACAACCACTTCGGCCAGGTTGCCGCTGCTTTTCATAAAAACAGTAATGGTGGTACTATCGCCCAAAGTAACCTTCCGGGGTTCGTACCCTGTAAAGCTTACTTCAATAACAGATCCGGTAGCGGCATCTACGTTAAAGTTACCTTTTGCATCGGCTGCAAAGCGGTTAACGGTCTTGCCACCGGTCTGCAGGGCGATGGTTGCAAAAGGAAGCGGTTCTTTAGTTTGCGAATCCTTGACTGTCCCTGTGATTTTTTTCTGTTGCGCGGAGGCAAAGGCAATGCCTGCGATGAACAGTGTAAAAATTAGTAATAGTTTTCTCATTCTTTATTTGGTTTAATCAGGTGTTGCTTTACCCATAAGATGGACAATAAAACGACCAATGCAAAACAGAGGGCCATATTTCCGGAATATCATTTTAAGTGACCCTAAATGAAAATCCTCTTTATTTTATCGTTATCTTATTGAGTAAATGCTATAATTGGTTTATTGTAACAAACGTAGTACGGATAGCAGCAAATTAAAATGCCTAAAATTATGATAATGATGGATTTTTATACACTTTTATCTTGTTATTCCAGCTAAATCGATGTCAAAGGAAAAATTACCACGAAAAAGAGATGGCTTTGAGGGTCAGCGATTAATCGTCATCCCCAAAAAGATCATTTCAGAATTTCTTGTCAAGGACCCTGTTACACGGCAGATATATATTACGGATATAGGATATTACCCCAGAGCGCTGTTTCATTACGCTGAAAGACAGCATGGCATAAGCCAGCACATTATCATTTATTGTATTGAAGGCTACGGCTGGATAGAGATCAATAAAAAGCGGATCGGGATCTCGCCATCGCAGTTTATTGCCATCCCCGCCAACACGCCTCACCGGTACGGTGCTGATGAAAAAAATCCATGGTCTATTTATTGGGCGCATTTTAAGGGAGAGAATGCGGCCTTTATCGCGGATCTGATCGTAAAAAACTCAGAAGATTATAAACCGCAGTTAACTTTCAGCGAAGACCGCATCGGGCTTTTTGATGACATTTATTATAACCTGGAAAATGGTTACGGCGATGATACGCTGCGTTATATAAATATGATCTTCTATCATTTCCTGTCCTCGATGATCTATGAGGACAAATTTAACCGAAGTAAAAAAACGGTTAATACCGATATGGTCGACACGGCAATCAAACAGATGCAGGATAATATTCAGCAAAACATAACGCTCAAACAAATGGCCGATTTTTCCAATCGTTCGGTCACACATTTTTCATCGCTCTTCAAAAAGAAGACAGGTTACTCTCCTATTGAGTATTTCAACCACCTTAAAATACAAAAAGCCTGTCAGTACCTGGCCTTTACCGGCATGACTATTAAAGAACTTGCATTTTGTGTGGGTGTGGATGACCAATACTATTTTTCGCGCATGTTTACCCGGCTGATGGGGATATCGCCTTCGGCATACAGGAAACGTAACGCTGATAATAAACCGGTTTTAGAGGCCGGTTCTTCGTAACGGAAACATGATGAATAGCGGTAATAAGCAAAAAAGCATCTACAAACTAATGTAGATGCTTTTTTATCAGTGGAGAATATCGGAGTCGAACCGATGACCTCTTGCATGCCATCTAAATGCGTTTACCGCCATTTGTTAATTATTTAGTTGATTATCAAGCCTATTAACTCCTTAATCATCACTTGGGGATCACTAAGGGGTACGTTAATTTAAGTACTAAATTAGCGTTCTATAAGTAATTTTTAATGATGATTAAATAATTAAAGCCACACCCAGGTTCGATACGATAAAGTGCAAGATGGCAAACGAATAAATGGACTACGTGTTGTCTGTGGGTTTATGCGGGAAGCTCTTGCACGCTCAGAAGTATCGGCCCTAACTTCGCGCAGAATTATGTAATCCTTATCCCATTTTCTAAATGAGACGAAATTTTAATAATAATGGTTTTATACCGGAATTTAGAAACGTCTCACATATTGAGTACGATTAACTTTTAAAACAGTAAAAGATCTATCTATATTCCCTGAAATTCTACTGTCTTAGATACCTTTAAACTAAAATAAGCAGGATATTATACTCTGGATATTAATTTATAAAGAAGTGCTTAATAATCCTCTGTTTAACATTCATAATATAATTTGTTACTCTCTCTGTGCTTGTGATGGTATTTTTATATGCACCGTTTTGTTCTTCAAAACAGCTAGCCCGTTATCAATTAAGTTAAAGCTCCTATTATTAATCAAGTTATTATATTAGTGCAATCATAAAAACCACTTAGAATAAGTTAGATAGAATATGTGTAAGATATATAATACTGTAGGTTCTTTAACAGTAGTGAAATCTCATTTACTTGCACATGATATCGATGAATTTAAATCTATAAAAGAGTTAATCGACTTTCAAAAGAATTATCCTGCATTACAGCAACAAATCGTTGTAAATCATCGTCAAGTCATTCAAAATGAAACAGCGAGCTTAACATTAGAAACACCTCAATTAAAGAAACTTATTGATGAAAAGAGAGCAGAATTGGAGCAACAAAAGTCAATTGAGGTACGTAAATTAGAAGCGAGGCTTAATAGCTTAGATTTAAATCATTCCAATATATTTCATAGATTCATCAATCATCTTAAAAGGGTAGGTGTCAAACGTAAATTATTTTCAGTATCACGCAATTTCGAAAATATTATAGCATCTTCCCTGAATCCATTAATTACCGATTTCAACATTAAAAATGTTCGCTATAACTTTATCACAACAAGGTTTGACGATGCAGTAAGCGAAAGTAGTGAACGATCATTGAGTGAATTAGCTCGAAAAAAGAATGTAATTGATCAAATCAATAACTATATATATGGTGCTATAGGTGAACAAAAGATAGTAAAAGAGTTGGAGAAACTATCAAATGAATATGTTTTAATAAATGATTTTACATTAGAATTTCATCCCGCCATATATCGTAAGCAGAACAATGATTATATTAAATCTATTCAGATCGATCATATCTTAGTATCAACTTCCGGAATATTCCTGATAGAAACAAAAAACTGGACCCAAAAGTCAATGGATAATATAGACCTCCATTCTCCGGTAGACCAAATTAAAAGAACAAATTACGCTCTGTATAGGCTATTGAATGAAAGAATATCCAGTTCAAAGCTAAGAATCAATACTCATCATTGGGGCGACAGGAAGATTCCTATCAGGAATCTAATTGTTTTAATTAAACACAAGCCAACCCAAGAGTTTCAACACGTTAAGCTTTTGGCTTTGGAAGAATTGCTTAATTATATTACTTATTTCCAGCCCTCAATATCTAATAACGATGTCCAAACGATAGCAAGTGAGCTGGAATCAATCAATAAGGCACTTACTTATATTTGATGGAAATTTTTGAGATACTGCAAAGGTTATTGAACGGTTTGGCTAAATGACATAACTAGTTTGCCTAGAAATTCCATATTGTTACCTCTCCTTCCTGAAACTATTAACGCAATAGTATTTAAGTAAGTTAATGCCGTAATCTTTCATGCGCTCAGAAGTATCGGCGCTAACTTTGCTGGAGAATTATGTAATCACACCATTTTTAATCGACTCTTAATTACCGCAAGCTCCCCATCAAAACGACCTTCAAGGCGCGCTCTCTTTTTACTGTAAAGCTCATCAAAGTAAGGCTTATATTTAATTTGCAATGCTCTTTCGATAGCTTGCCTTGCAAATTCTGAAGCCCTATCGTCAGAGAATTCAGGTGTTATGAAATACCTTGCTATCAAATTCTTACCATTGAAATGAGTAAAGAATTCATCCCATGCAGGTGCTTTCTTTGCATCCTTACCTACTAACGCCCATGAATGAGACGACAGCCTGTTATGTAAGCATTTCGCTTTACCGATATATGCTATGTGACCGTCGTTATCTATAATTGCATAGATACCACTCTTATCTGCAAAGCAGCAATCTCCTTTTTTAACGCTCTTTAATTCTTCAAAATTCTCCGCTTGCTGCCATAAGTTAATATCAACGCATTTCTCATCGTTTAGAAATGAAATTAAAAGATTATAGTCGTCGAAAGGTAGGATTGGCGTAGGCATTAAACAATACTAATAAGTGAGGCGTAATTTTAATAATAATACCTTATAACCGGGATAGAAAAGTATCTCATTTATAGAGATCATTCGAGTATAAGCTTTAGTTAGCTTAAAGCATTTTAAATAAGTACTTTATATAATAGCGTTTACGTTTTATATAGTAAACAATTCACGTTATGGCACACGGAACGATTTCAAGGAAAAAGCAAATGATCATTGGGCAATTAGTGATTAATGGAAGCCTCAACATTCATGAAAATGCGAAGACACTGAAGATATCGCGTAATACTGTTAAAAAGTATATGAGGTTATATCAACCCTACGTTGACTTATATCCTGAAGGAATGGTTGACAAAGCTTCGTTTCTCCCTATAATTACTCCATCCTTAACTACAACACTTTTACAACAACAAATAATTATCTCGCTACCGGAGATAATGAAACAAGTTGATGGAAAATGGCCAACAAAATTAGATGCCTGGTTAGCTTATTCAAAGGTGTATCCAGAAGGTTATAAAAGTTCGATGTTTTATAAGACATTAGGTGAATGGTTTAAAGAAAAGAAGATTGCACCTCGCCTCAGTTGGCAGGTGCAAAACATTCCAGATGAGGATTTAAAAATACTGAAACGATGGCGAAGATCGCAGGATCGTCGTAAATGGGAGCGGGCTGTAGTTATCCTAGAATCGTACCAAAATAAGCCCTCTTCGGAAATAGCAGAAAAAGTCGACCGTTCCGTAGATCGAATACGTGATTGGATAAATGAATATAAGGGTGGAGGTATATCTGCATTAGAAAAACCATCTTACCGTACTAATCCCAACATTGTAAAGCTCAGAGATGAGAAACGTGCAAACCTGATCAGATTGATTCACGAAACACCAAAGTTGCATGGTATTAATCGGGCTTCCTGGTTTCTTGAAGATTTGTCAACCGTATATCAACGGGTTTATGGGACTTATATGTGTACATCTACCATTTCTTGTTACTTAAGAAAAGAAGGTTATGTTTACCGTAAAGCCAGAGAGGTACTTACCAGCCCTGATCCTAACTTTAGAGAGAAAATGGATCGGATTAAGCATATCTTAGAGAACCTTAGCCCAACGGAAAAATTCTTCTCTGTCGATGAGTTTGGACCGTTTGCGGTTAAAATCAAAGGAGGTCGGTCATTAGTAAAACGTGAGGAGAGAAAGACCTTTCCACAGATTCAAAAAAGCAAAGGGTTTACTATATGCACTGCGGCTTTAGAGTTATCAGCAAATCAGGTCACTCATTTCTTCTCACAGAAAAAGGATACAGAGGAAATGATAAAACTAATCGATATGTTACTAATAAAGTACAAAGGCTCGGACAAGTTGTATTTCTCTTGGGATGCAGCATCATGGCACGCTTCTAAAAAATTAAATAGCTATGTAGATAACGTAAATTGCGACAGTTACCGTCAGGATAACAATACGGCGGCTGTCGAGCTTGCACCCCTTCCAGCTTCCGCACAGTTTTTAAATGTAATTGAATCAGTGTTTAGCGGCTTGGCTAAATCTATCATTCATAACAGTGATTATGGTAGCCTAGATGAATGCAAGGCCGCAATAACACAGTATTTCAAGACAAGAAATGAACATTTTATAGCTAATCCACATCGTGCAGGCAACAAGATTTGGGGAAATGAAAGAGTTTCGCCTGTTTTCAATGATACCAATAACTGTAAAGATCCAAAATATAGATAATTGATGTCAGAAATAAATAAGGCATCCTCACACTCGCTGCTGGGATGCCTACCTAAACCTTATCACAATAAGCAGATAAGTATCTGCCATATGAAGCTGTAAAGCTAAGTATTAAAAGAAGATATCTGTATTAGAAATACATTAAAGTTTAACTAAAAGGACATCGAAGTAAATTATATAGGGGTGGTAAAATAAATGTCCTTATCAAAGTTTAGCATTATTGATATAATTATTACTTTTCGAATTCTGCCCCGCAACTCGTAATTTATAATAAAAGTATATAACCCTACACTATATTCCATTAAAAACTTTCACCGTAAAAGATATTGGAAGCATTAAAATTATTAGAAGATAACCGACATATGTTCGACAAATTTGATTCACAAATTGTATTGATCAGGCTATATAAAGAGATCACCATAGCTATTTACTCTATTGAGCTTCCTTAAATCTTCAAGTAGTTTTGCTAATATGGGTGGGGTTTCTGCACTGATCACGTCTGGGTTCCTCAATCTTATCGCAGTTCCTGCCATGCAAACCATTAACATCCCCTTTTGCCCTCCGACTTCCGCATAATCGATATCAGTTCCAATGATTGCATTTCCACCATTAGCTATTGCCTCCAATCGCAATTTTGACATGCAAACGTCTTCTCCGTTTTTTAGCTTTTTATTCAACCGCGTGGACTGTGTTCCAAAAAACTCTGAGATCGATGATGAAAATTCAGTTAATGCGCCTTCTCCTGTAACACATTGTGCTGTAACCATTTTCAGCACATTGTATTCCCACCCAACTGGATGTTGTAAAGTTATTAAAGGAACAAAAACTAAATTATCTTCAACACTCTTAGTAAATTGAGTTGTTAGAAGATTAAATTGATTTCTTGCTTCATATTTTTGTTGTTCGAAACACTTGTCGCAATAAGCCGAAGAATCCTTATTAAGAAAGAGATTAATACCTTCTTTCTTGTGTTCATCAACAATTTTATTTGAGTTGAATATACCGTCCTTAATTGTTGTGTTACAATGTGGACAAGATTTGTGATCCATGTTTGATTTTAATTGATTATTATTAGCGTTCTAATATATAACAGCTTGAGTTTAGTTAACAACGTCACTTTTTTAAGCGTATTTCGTGTCGGTTCGGAAGGATAACTCCAGACTAACTGAGCCAAGTGTTACACGGTATTTCCGATGTCCGTTTAAGCTATGCTTGTGGCATTCTCTCTGAGCGATCTAGCGAAACTATTTTATTTCTCATTTCACTCTTATTCTTAAAGTGTCGAGCTATGTCATATGTGATATCTGTAAAATTGTTAGTGTCTTTGTCACCGTGATAAAATATTTTGATTGACTTACAATTAGTGTGCTCAAATAACATGTGAAGCATAGTTCGATCTGACAAACCACAACTATGTCCAATTACGAAGACTTGATAATCGTCACTATCAATAAAGCGTGTGAGATCGCGGTAATTAGATGTTCTGAAATACCAAAAGGACTTTATATACACGAAGTACTCTTTAATCTTTTCGCGTTCCATTTGTAGATAGGCTTCATCTAATTCATCGCCAAATCCAAAGATTAATGGGTTTAGCTCTTCATTAATATGACCGTGAACGTGGTTGATTTGTGGTACAGGTCTCTTGGACCTTCTATAGAAAGTTGCTGTATACGGCCTAAGTGTGTCCGTGTAGTTAAAATTTAGCATAAGTGTTTTTTGAGGCTCCTCCTCAATATCCAGTTCAATGCCGTGGACGTCAGAATTTAGAATATTAGAAGTAAATATATGCATATAAGCTTCGTTATAGTCTGAATTTCTTAAAGCCTTCAAGTATATTTTCAATTGACTAATAAGGTATTCTAATGATTGATTGAGCTTAATAAGGCTATCCTTCTTTTTGTCAACAGCATCCTCTCGCTTCAGAATACCCTTTAGCTGATCATAAAACTCACCTTCTATATCTACCCACCGTGTATGAGAGCAATTTTCTAATAAGGCTCTCATTAGCTCACTTAAAATAGTATAAAAAGGAAATTCTTGTGAGTGAGGGTTGCCTTTATTGGGTACGTTTTGTCCCAGATTAGTGAATCCCCGTTTATATGATTCATCTATAAAATTAATTACACTATCAAAATCATATACAAGCTTACTGTTGTAGTCATGGTTTCTATTGATTTGTACTAGCGGATCCTCATAAAATTGCTTGTCAAATGCCTCAACATAACACTTTTTAACGTACCAAAGGATGAAGTCATTATAGCTTGTTTTCAATCCATGCGCTAAATCAAAACCATTGCCAATAAGGATAAGTCTATTCATAATTACGTTGTTGATATTATAGCGGAACTAATTATAACTAACGAGGCATATGGACATTTGAGCCAACATCATACGTTTTTATAGCAGAACTAATATCAGTACTCATCTCTGTCTTTCCATTGTAATGATACATCACAACCTTTCCTTCACTATTAACTGAACCCACTAACTCATTTAAAGGAATATCTACAGAGTGCAATATGAAGCCATATTCGTCCTGAAAACTGACAGTAAAATCTCCGCTTGAATAGTTATCTTTTAAATCATTAAGACCTAAGATTTCAACGGAGTAATAAAGGAAGTTTCCTCTGTATAGTGTTTTTATCACCATTGATGCCCCTGGTTTGACAAAGGTTAGATCAAAAGTGCCGAGATCTTTACGTTTAGCCTTGAACACTTGAAATTTCTTTATTGTATCTGCATTTAAATCGCCTATTTCTCTAATTTCGTTATCGATGATCTTATAGACTTTGTTGTTATGAACAAAGGTGTTGTCCGCAACCTGGGTAGTATTATTGTTATGGCAAGATGTTACTATTATGCATAACATGGCGAATAGTGCTGTAATATTAAATTTCATTTGTGTAAGATTGGTTTTTTTACTAAGGTAATAATTTAAATGCTTCTTTGTTTAACGGCATAATTGAACCCCTAGTAATTCTTAACCATCATTTAATGGCTACGCCCAACTACATTTATATCTTTGTCAACAAAACTTAACATAAGTAACAGTAATTCAGATTGCAGAAGTTTGGCTAGATGTACACACGTAATTAGGAAAGTAACAAAGAGTCAAGCTATAAAGTTGGGAGATAGCGCTTTTAAGATTTGTTATTAACTACCTACCAATCATTACCACACTGACATTCTTCAATATAATTTATCTCGTGGTAGTTCATGAAATCTCTAACTGCATGTAGTGTTTCTTCATATTTAAAGTGCAATGCTTTCTTATAAATATGTTCAAACGGTGTGGTTGATTTGTTATCAGCTTTTACATGTACTAACGAGTCTCTGAACTCCTTCAAGTTAACTATGTGTTGGTATTTGAGTGGGTAATCTTTAATGAAGTTCTTACTAGTAATCTCTTTTAACACTATCTTAAGCTTATCATCAAAGCTGATTTGCCTTTGTATTTGCTCTTTATCATATATTTCGGTTCGATTGGAACGTTTAATGACATAGGTGTAAGCTTCAGGTATCTGTCTGTTTATGAAAGCTTCTATTGTGGTAAATAGGAAGATTATAAAGCCATTGGTTAGTCCAAAGTATTCATATAATTCATTTATCATTAGCTCTGAAAGTTTGTTGTCCAATTTCGAGTAAACATTATCCCGGACATTAGCTAGATTTTTATAATTAGAATAAGCATTATTAAAGTAAATTAATACTGGATCAGGTTCGGGGATGTAACGATACTTCCCATGTATATTAACCGGGAATGCATTAATAACTTTGTTCGTGTCAGTCAATAAGAAGCATGCTTGATGCTTGGGGGGCTTTGTTCCGTTAATATCTTCAAACTTGGCGTAATGGGGTGATTCGGCTAAGTTTTCAATTTCCTGTTCAGTAAATGTCTGTTCAAACTGGAACTTCTTTTTAATGTGCTTCATTACAATTAGTGGGATTTAAATTTGCTCAGTCTGATCGATCAGCTAATGTGATGCTTATTGTTATTGAACCAATTGTTTTGAGCGAGTTCTACCTCGTCTATAAACTTAATTAATACATCTCTTTTCATATTTGAAGTATTAAAAACTATCCTGGCTCCCCCGTTAGAAGATATGATACACATATGGATTTTAGTAAAGAGATATGTTATAATAACGCCAATACCACCAAGGATAAATATTAGCATTGGAGTTTCAGATCCACCATATACTCCTATTGCTATACCCAATATAATAATGATAGCACCTATCATTATTAGCACCGGATTGCTTCTTGAATTAAGCTGAATTGAGCTTATTTTGTTAAGCATAATTGACGTAAGCTCAGCATCATTGCTATTTCCAAAAGAGGAACGAACTCGATGAGTCGTTAATGTAACTGAATTGTTTTCTGTTGTTTGTAAGATTATTTCATTCTGAAATAAGGTCATGATTGATAAGTTTTGGCGTACTAATATATTAATTATCAATCTCCTATTTGTATATCGACAGATATTTGTAGTTTTAAAAAACCTTATAACAATGAAAAGAACAATTCTTATCCTAACCATGCTAGTAAGTATGATTGGAGTCACCCACGCAATCCCAAACCATCATTTAAAATCCAAGCCTGATTATGTTTATATCTGTGTAAGCGAAACAGGCCATAAATATTACAGTGACTCAGATTGTAGAGGATTGGCGAGATGTACGCATGAAATCAGGAAAGTGACTAAGAGCCAAGCTATAAAAATGGGATATAGCGCTTGTAAAATATGTTACTAGGAATATTTAAAGATACAGCCGTTTTATCAACGGTTAAGGTTGTACCTAAGTCTTTATGGGCTACCTGGCTTGATAGCCAATACTATAACCCGTTATCTTTTGTAGTTGCATTCGGTTCAATAGCGACAGCATTTGCAGTCTACTACGCGTTTAGACAAGTCAGAACTAGTAAAGTCCAACAGTTTGAATCTACTTTCTTCAAGTTAATAGATTTACATTATACTATTATTGCCAATCTTTCTCACTCGTCATATGGTAATCAGTCAATAGCGGGTGATGTTATAGATAGCGCTAGAAGGTCACTTGCTATTGTCCTAAGTAACGAGAAAAAATTGAGGGAAGATGCTAGTAATGTGTTTGATCCTTATATTTTTACTGAGGTTACAAGTAAAGAACAAGCAAATCAAGTATTTTTCGCAAGGTACCACGAAGATTACTACAGCAATTTTGAGAGTGATTTAAATCATTATTTTAGAAACCTATACCACATCTTAAAGTATATAGACCAATCGGCGCTTGTTGATTCCAAGAAACGTACATTCTATGCATCGATACTAAGAGCCCAACTATCCCAAAATCAGCTCTACATCCTTCTCTTTAATTCAATGCAAAATGGCTACGGCTATCCTAACGCAATGTATTTGATCAAAAAATATAATATGATGAAGAACTTTAGGGATGAAGATATCATTCCTCATTATTATTGGGACATATTCAATGATATGAAGAAAGACGTTAGACCATCTGAGGAGTAATGATAAAAGTAAATTTAAGCGACCACAACATAATTATAAGCAGCAGTATTAAAACAAACTACCCTGTACTCCATTTATAGGCTGTGTTGAACTCATAGGTTCAAATGGAGTTGTAAATTTAACTTTAGGCTCTACGATTTGAGCTGGCTTTAACCAAATATAACTCAGCTCAGGCTCAGTGAACTCATCATAGTATGGCATGTGATAACCATCAACCAACGTTGTGCTAACCTTATAGCCTTTGTAAAACTCGTTACTCAGTGTATTCATGTGTGCAATCTCGCCTTGTACAGAGTAAAGCAGCATATTTAACAATGCCATCTTGCAACAGGTTATTTCTAAATCTGCCCCATATAGTAGAGCATGCCGGTTTATTTTAGCAGCAGCTAATAACATTCTGCCACTTCCACAAGCTGGGTCACAGACGGTCTTGTTATCCTCCAACGTTTCACCTACACTCATGGCTGAAATCATCTCACATATTGGCGTAGGAGTGAAGAATTGTCCGTTATGGCCACTTGATATAGCCTGCATAAATAGTTCGCCTACCGGGTCTGCAAAGCCGTCTGACAGATCCCCAATGAGGGTAATAAGTGGCACTAATTGGTTGACTTTGGGATGTGTTCGATAACTATCGAGAGCTGCTGATTGTTCCTCAAATGAGGTGTGTTGTTTAAAAGGTAGCAGTGCCCAGTCAAGCAGTTCAGTGAATGCAGTATGTAGAGATTGCCCATATGCGAAGCGTTCAAAAGCAGTAAGTAGTTGTTTGAAGTCTATCATAGCAGTAAGTTTTATGTCGAGTGAATTCTCGAACGACTCACTGCTGAACAGCAGCATTAAAGCAAGGTGGAGAGCTAAACAAATGTGGAGGCTCCTGAAAGGATACCCATTTGTGTGCTACTACCTTGGAACGAAGTGATTGTATGCTGATGAGTCAGCTAACTTTGTGATTAGAATACAAGTTACTCTTGTCCAAGCCATTCATCTTTCCAATTTACTGTTATTTTCTCATTCAATTCAAAACGGTATGTCAGCTCGCTTACCACTCTATTTACCATATGTTTAAGATCGTGTTGAACTGAAGCAGCGACTGAAACACCAACTATTGTTCCACCCTTACCTATCCCGTATGGCTCACAAACTAATTTATGCCATGTGTATCTTGATGATATAAGTTCATTAAAGTACTTCGATGGACTTGAAGTAAAGTGGTTAGGAGGGTAAAAGGTCGCTAGTTCCTTTAAAACTTCTTCATAAAAATCGATCATATTATAGCATTTCTGCTTCATACTATAAGTAGTATGATTATCCCATTTGGTTTTAGCAATAGTTAGTTGCGCTTTCTGTAGTATTAATATTTTGTTTATATAATTAGCAAGCACATCATGCTTACTTTGATCCTTATATTCAACATATTCCTCATTTTGGCCTAACCCGACCACGGTCTTTATAGATGCAATCTTGTCTGCTTCTGCCTTGCGGGTTTTGATCCTTGAAAGCCATTCGTCCTTATATTTAATAACCTGGCTCGCGTCAAGCTTTCTACCAAACCCACCCTTAAGCATTGTGTCGTTATGACAATCAATACAAAGCACAGCAATATTATTGTGGGTATTGTTAGAAGGGTTTTCATCAATATGATGAAGTTGTAAAGGCTTGCCAGGTATATTACAGACACAACATGTTCTATCCGATAAAAATAATATATCGGCAGCAAGTTCTTTTGATATTGATTCTCTTTGCTTTTTCAAGATGTATAAGAGGTCTAACCTCGGTTAAATGGATTAAGATTACTAATTTGTTCAGCTGTTACCTTGCTTTTCCCGTGAAGATCGTTTCTTATTGCTAATAATATCTTTCCGAATAGCTCAACTTCTGTATCTATATTATGTTCATTGCTGTCAGATTCCTCGATCCAGTTATGGTAGGCTTGTATAACTTTATCATTGGCATAGAGCAACAGTTGGTTTCTGGCATACATTCTCTCTCTGTCATGTTTAATTCCTTCAGTATCTTTATCGTACATTACTTTGACGGCTGTATTCGTAAAGTTTTGAAGAAACTCATCGTAAGCTTTCCGTTTGTTTTCTATTATTTGTTCTTCAAGTTCTTTACCTCGCTGCGTCAAGTATTTCCAAACAAGTGTGAATGCACTAATGAGAGTTATCAAGAATTCTAAGCCTGGTTTTAGATCCTCAACCCAATCAACATGCCTCTCAACTGGCTTTGATATATTTAAAACCTTAAATATAAGTGTGTCATGAACATTAATGAGTGTAGCAACTGGTGTTAAATGAAGTATGTCTATGAGTGATCGCATTGGTTTAAGTTTCGTATCTGCTACAATATAGTGATTTGTAAGAATTCTATTAATAGTGCAAAATTATCGTAAAGAAATGTAGTTGCATTTGAGCACAACAGAAAGTCTAGCCATTCCAAACAATACTATAGTGACGACCTGACTAATTTAATGACCAAACTTTTAAGTGCAGTTATATAAGAATCAAGTATTCTGTTATATTAGCATCAACTTAAACCAACGTCATAATGAAGAAATTATTAATTCTACTTGTGTTTATCATTCCCATATTCTGTGAGGCGCAAACCACTCAACCGGATTCGACTAAAGCAAAAGAAATTTACTGTATGGTAATCGCTAGTGGCAAGCTCTTTAGTAACAAGGTTTCTATTCAAGTAGATTTCGGACAGGAAACAAGTTGGTGGAAAGGAACACATGGTGATCTCATAAAAGATGAAACAGGTAAGGTGGTAAACTTTAATTCTGTAATTGATGCTCTTAACTATATGGCTACTAAAGGATGGCAATTCGTGAACGCTTACGCCTTGTCCGAAGGCACCTCGGGTCGAGTACTTAACTATGTTATGCGAAGGCAATTATAATAATATTTTGTTCGCAAGGTTTAACAGCTATACACAATGAAAAGCAATTATAATCCAGTCTGCTAATAAGCATGCGGAAACCATTTAGTCAACCCTAATTAATATTAAAAGATAGACTTATTAGTATAACCATTTAGAAGTATGAAACCCGCAGAATTATTAGCAGCTATAGATTCTATTCGAAACACGTTGATTACAGATATCAAAGGGCGAATCGAAATTCAAACGCACAATTCGTTTTTTATAGTAATTGATAAAGATAATTCAGTTAGAAGATCATCTAACGTTTCCTTTATATATAGTGGTGACTTCAAATTTGCAATAATGATTGTAGATTATGGATTCATAACTCAACCCTGGTATAAAAACAATTGGGAGTTCGCTGGTTTTATTACTCCTGACAATATCATATCTAAAATTGAAGGAATTCGCTGGAGTATAGAGGATGTCTGGTTTGATTTTACTCGTTATGGTTCAATGGCCCCCATTTTTATTATAAATCTCAATTCTGAAGCGAACAAAGTAATAAAGTATTTAACTACTCCTGACGGATTTGATCACGCTTGGAAATTCTTTGAAGAGATTAATGAAGAATGTGATTCGTTAGATTCAGCTATATTTTATCAACGATACTTTAAAGAGAGGCTAACTAAAGAAGATCAACAATTGAAAATCGAACAATATAAGTTACAGATAAGCAGCAAAAATAATATTATAGAACAGTATAAAGAATTGATTGATTTAATTGAGCAAAAGGTTAAAGTTAATTAAAGTTGTATTTATAATATCCCTAATATTTAGCATTGTAAGCATTTTAACTGCTATCATATATCCTATTGCAGATCTGTTAAATATTTCGCAATCGCTTCTCCCAAAGATTGTAAAGGCAATGGTTCGGTTTTCTTTTCAAGATCTCTTCTCTCAGCATAGTGCCAGTTACCACTATTGTCTACTGATATTCTTTGATAACTGTCATTGAAAAAGATGTCGAAGAACCTTTTCATTTCCTTGTCTTGCTTAATATCAAAGGTTACATTATTTAATTCTATTTGAAATTCCATATAGCTAAGATTGTATATATTAATATCGTTGTGTATGTTAAGCTGTCCTAAAATAAAGAAGGTAACCCTTAGTGGTATTTGGTTTTAACTATGGTAATGGGGGATTTATCGGTAGGATTACTGAGAAACCTTACACCTTTTATTGTTTCAACTCTTGGCTTAATGTTTAAAGTTAGTCTACCTGAATTTGTATAATTTCGAGCAATCAGTTTCCAATCAACGGTTATTTGTTTTGGATCGCTAAACGGACGAAAGCATAACCTATCGGTTTTAACACTGTCATGTTGAACTAATAAGGTATTATACGGCTGAAATATTGCATTATGCGAGTTAGAAAAGAAAACATTGTATGTATGTCTACCTAAGTCCAAATATCCATTACTTTTATTTACAGTATCAGCCCTTATTACATCATTAATTGTTATATGGACTTTATAATCTTCAATTACCTCTGATCCATTATTATTTAATACTAATATGAAGGAACAAACGCTTTTGTTTACAGTCGGTTGTCTATGGCCTAAGCCGCTTAAGGGATTATGGTGAATAATTGGCTGTACGTCTTTCAATTCTTTTTCGCTATCGGGCTGTATATCTTTAGCAATCTCTTGTTTTAACTGTTCTTCAAAGTGCTTCCGTAGGTGAATAGGGATAAATGATAAGTCTGGAATGTTTGGCTTGGGAATTTCAATTCCGGCCTTAGTTAGTTTGTCCTTATCTATAAACGCAATAATCCATTTAGTGAATTCAGGTTCAAAATCCATCTCATGCTCTCCATTTTCAAATGTAATATCCGCACTGAATTTTGTCTTGAAGTTCTGTTTCTTGACATACCACTCGTGAGTTCTTGGGTTTTCATCTATTAAGTCTGCAATATCTTCCCAAGAGAATAAATGTATTTCAAACAACCCTAACGAATTAAACTCCTGATTCTTTAATCGGATATATTCTTCAATAGCGACATCTTTATTAGCAGTAGTGGCGAAATAAAACTTTTTTAATGGTGGGAGGAAAGATTTTGCTTTGTCGAGCTCGATGTCTATTTCCTTAGTGGTAAGTAAACTTTTGGTATAACCATCTTTTCCTTTACACTGTATTCCATAATAATTTGTTTCTCCTGCCGGGACTCCATAGATGTCTACACCATTTTGTTTTTGCCCCGATCGTCCATTTTTCTTTATTTCAGTGCACTGCCAGACCTCACCCCATAATATCTTACAGAGTGATTCGAAGTCTTGCCAGTTTTGTGGCTTTAGCAATTGTTGTTTCAATATTATAAAACATTAATTGTTGGCTTTATTCCAATTATCAACTGTTGTGAGCTTAAACATCTGGGTAATATGCCGTCCGGATTTTGGGTGGGTTTTTCACGTTTCGTCAAAACGGTCGCTTCCTCATGTGCGTTTCCAACGAGTTTATAACTTGAATCTACCTGCGCTGACACACTTAATAAATGTTTAGAATATACTCCACCGTTCGGGGAGTCATATGATACTTCACCAATAGAACAGGCATATAAGGACACTTGTTGCGGAATCGCTTGCATTATTCTTAATTCGTATTGTTCTCTAGTATTGGTAGTCGCAGCAAATGATTTTGTAAATCGTTCATTTAACTTGATTTCTATAACTGGCTCTGAAAAAGCGCGACAACAATCGAATATATTTAGTTGCCTTTCCGCAATACCTTTTAACAAAGATTCTGGAACGGTATCGCCATTTCCATTGATTTCAAGTATAGTTTCTCTTTCCTGTCCCCCATGGCCACTGAAGACAACAATAGCATAATCTAATTTCAGTGCGACTATTTTTGAAACAGTTAATGCGAGTTTAGTAACTGATGGATTCGTCTCTGTTTCTATTTCAAAATCCATCCATCCACCTCCATATTGGCTTTTAAAGAACTTTCTATAATTAGCTAAGTCAACTGGTACACCGGGTAAGCCATGTGTGTTTCCTATTAATAATATTCTCTTTTTCATTACTTTAAATAAGCATTTACTAGATCGGTGAATTGTTTGTCATAACTATCTATGTTTTCATAATCTACTGTTGGATCATTCCAGTATTTAGCATGAAGCCGTGTCCAATCTTTGATAGTAATGTAGGCCTCAATCTTGTCCTTTTTATATTTATAATGTGACGCTACGCGAGATAAATAATTGAATAGAAGTGTACAATAGACGTCGTATCTTAAATACTTCTCATCATTTCTATCAAATGCACTTATCCAAGAATTGGTAAAACGTTCACTTTCTAAGTATGGATACTCAATTGCAATCTTCAATATTGCATCTAATTGATCGTCTAAACTCTTTTTAGCCGAGGAGTTTGTGATCCATAAATTAATTGCAATTGAAGTAATAGTAGAACAGACTGTTGCGATTAAGGCGGCTGATATGGCTACGTCCATTAGAATATTCCTAGTTGATAATGTGCTTAGGTTCTCAAACATAGTTTATTATTATTGATAATACAAGTTTGAATTAATGATAAGCCTCCCTTTACCGAGAATTTTAATAATCTAGCAATTTATTCTGTCAGCTCGCCAACAGCGAATTGAGCAAAAGGTCTCCATAGAGAAGCTTGTAAAGCGATATGGAGTATGTATCACACAAGCAAGCATCATCAATCAAATTTATATGCTATTCATGCTTGCGCAGCCTTTTGCGATTAGCTGGTGAGCTAAAATTATGATGAGCGATTGACTTTATAAATGTTGAATGTTGCAAGTTTCACTTGGTTGCAAACCAAGTGATGCGCAGTATAAATGAAACGCATATAAAGACAGAGAAAGCGAATATGAGAGAAGAATTTGACAGCGCTAACAGTGTGACAAGTCAGCGATAGCTGGCGTAGATCAATGTCTGCATGCAGTTATTGATCGTAGCGAAACTTGGCACATCTGTTTGCCTGGCTTATGATGAACGAATACCTTATAACCTGTGTGTTGGGATCGTGCGAGGGGCATTGCGGGAAATAAGCAGAGCCTCCCTTCTCTTTAAGAAACAAATGAGGGTAAGGGAGGCGTATGGCTTGTTATCATATTTAAATTAGCTATGGCAATGATGTTCTGAATTATTATTTACCCTTTAAAATGGAAAATCGTCTTCATCAGTATTTAAATTTAATTTATCAAAGAAGCTTTCCACGTTAGATGTTTTAAATCGCACTGTTTCGTACAAATCGTCGACTTCTCGACCGAGAGGGAAATCCCACAATGATGTTCCATTACTTTCCGTAAAAGATAACCTATGATGTGAGGAAACTTCCCACGTGTCATATTCGGAATAGAAAGTGGAATTGAATTTAAAAAGTCGAAGATTTTGATCATTATAAATGGTTTCATATGTATAACCATTCAATTTTTCATCGCCTGACAAACTAACATTTATCGGATTTCGATTAATCTTCCAAGCAAGTTTTCCTTGTTTAGTCAATTTGTTAATTAGGCTTATAGCCTTTACTATTTCGCTTTCTTCAATCATGGCGTAACTGTAGCTTTCTTGTCTTTATAAAGGTTATCAATAGCACGATGTATTTCACCGACGGCTGTGTAGCTTTTCCAATAGTCATCCTCCGAAACCGTAAATAATAAATTATATGCTTTCCGAAACAGATGTGCATTTCTATCCTCAATTATGAAGCTTTTATTAATATCTCCATCTATCCTTTTGACTGTATTGATAATTAATTGCTTAGTTCTTTTATCTGTTATTTTAATCGAAAGGCTAAGAATTTCACTTTTCAATAAAGCCAGCAATGATTTAATCTGATTCACATTAGCACTGGTATTGTTAAGCAAAATATTAAAGTCGGACAACAGTAGGCTAATTGCTTTCAATTGACCGGGAACTCTCTTATCGAAGATAATACTATTTTGTAAGCGTTGAGTTACTTTCCTAACATTATTGGCGACAAGTAGTGTCAGAATAGATATGCCCAAACCCACAAAGGTTGCGATTGTGCCCCATGTATTTATATCATCAAGTTTAATTGCCAACTTAATATATTTTTAACTGATTAATCCTTTTCATGATTTAAGTATTTAGTAGATATTTTAGCCTCAATGACTCTGTATGAACTTCACGAAAGTATTTCTCTAATGGTCGACTGTGTTCGTTGTGAGATTTAATGATCTCATCTATATCTCCGTCTGATAATAAATTATTATAGAAAAGCCAACCTAACACCAATGGAGTAGTTTGAACGCCACTTTTACCTAATATCTCAACTCCCAATTTACGAGCTTTTTGATCATCTGTCAGGAATGATACTGATACTTTCTTCGCGAACGCAATCGACGAAAGTTCTCCTATTCCTATGCTATTTCTGTGTTTTAAAATAACATCATCTTGTAAATCTTCAATTGTTAAATTATGGCAGGTTATCTTACCCTTCTTAATTTCTGCTGTTAATTTGCTTTGTAATTCCTTGTCTTTGTTATTTGGTGTTGTTCGGGGTTTGTATAGGCATTCATATTCGACAAATTTTGTAACCGAAAAGGAAAACTTATTATCTACTATTACTGAATAAACAATAAGAGAAGAAAGCACATTCCACAATGAGCAACTATCGATGATATTAGCTTTATTGCAAATTGTTATATCAATTTTCATAGGATAAGCTTAAATTGAATTGCAACAATAGGTCAATGAGTCCACTTTCGTCAACAAGAAACATTTCTGCTAACCTTTGAGCAGAGATTAAGCCATCGGAATATGCTTTGTAACAAAGATTTATATAGAATTGGGAAAGTCCTTTTTCCAATAAAGATGATTTAACCTGATATCTCTTTTCAGATAGTCCTTGTAACTCTGGATCTATTTTGTCGTTTGTAGGAACCTTTAAGGTTTTAAGTTTATCATAAGAGGCTTGGTTTATTAAATTCTCTTGTTTTATAGAGATTATTAACGGTTGGATATTTACTTTTAACTGCTTAGCCAAGCTAATAATGATTTGGGCTGTCCACTGAATATTTGAACGTTTTGCTATTTCTTCTTTAGGTATTAAGAAGCAAGAAGCGAAAGTATTTGCTCTAATCTCACGTAAATCGCTCTTGTCCCAATTGTTAAACGAAATGTTAATGTCGTCTTTAAAGTCAAATATTGCGTGTCCTATTTCATGTGCTACCGTAAAGTTTTGTCTGTAAATATCCTCGTCATAGTTGACAAGAACGCATTTACCAGCCTTCGGATGATTAATAAATAAACCTGAGATCGATGAATTTTGAAGCTTCCGTCTGAATATATGAATCCCCAACTTTCTGAAAAGTCCATAAACATCGATTATAAGACTATCGGTTCTCAAACCAAGTTTTTGTCGCAACTTAGTAGCTGCTTGTGTGCCATGCGACTTAAAATGATTTCCTTGCGGTTTAAAGTCGAATGTTGAAATTTCAAAATCGGTTAAATCAAATGCTTGTTGTTCACATTCGCATAAATAAAGAAACTCCTGAATTACCCATCGATCTTGCTTGGAAAATTCTGAACCGTGCTTTCTATATAAGATTTGCACTTGTTCAATAGCAGATTTAATATCATTAGTTATAAAGAATTGGTAATCTTGCTTAAAGAAATCAGCCAATATAAGCACCTCATCTCCCGTTGGCGTAACTTTTCCTTCTTCTAATAATTTAAAATGAGATAAATCAATTCCAATTCTATTTGCAACCTCAGTTTGACTGAGTTGCAATTGATCCCTACATCTGAGTAGTTTATTTCCAAAAAGGTTTAAGTCGAATGACATTTCACGTCTAATCTATAGAATTAAAATGATTAATCCCAATGTGGAAACTTACTTTATGGGTAAGCTTCCACATCAAACATTAAGGTTCAGCAGTTGTACCATCAGTAAATCTTATCCTCCTAGCTAACACAACATAAGTTTTACCCTCAGCTCCTTTGTCATTAGTAGAAATTGTGTATATCCCTTTGGTATTGGGTTTTAACGGATCGATGTTCATGCTCCGTAAATAAAAGTTATCTTCTGAGATTCCTTCAGGTATAGACAAATTGCCATCATCCGAGATGTACACTTGAATATCTGAAATAGGTTTATCATATGGATTGTTGATAGTGATTTCTAACAAATGATTATAGCTTTCATCCGTAGTGATTTTATTGATAGAAACGATATCGGGAATATAAGTAAGGTGAGTTGATGGTTTGGTAACGTTGGTCGAGGCAAAAGAATCTGTAGACAGACTGTTGGATATTGATTGGCTTTGATTTTCACCTATATTAGATGTTGATGTGCTATTAGCACTTGAAGAAGCAAACCCAATAGTTAATTTATTTGCAGTGGAATCTGATTTAGACGCTGTTTCATATTCTTTGTGCCCACTGAAGTACCCTACAAACCCCAGGATAACGCCAATTACAATAACAGCATAAATTATTATTAGATATGCAGGGCTTTGACCATTTTCGTATGCGTTTGGAGGTGTCTTTTCATTTGTCCGCCAATTCTTTCCGTCATCAATATATAAATCAGCTCGAGTAATTAATTGACTATTCTGAACTTGATAATCTCGCCCGCAGGTAGCGCATTTAAATAAGTAATTTGTATTAGGATTATATGATTGCTGAGAATTACACTTGGTACATGTAAATGTTTGATAATTCATTTGGTAAAGGTTATGCCTTTACAGTCCAATGGAGGCGGTTTAAAGCACGATAAGCGCAAGGACTGAACTCAGCTCGTGTCTTAGAGGTACCGCAAAGAACCTGACAACAACAAACCAGCCAGCACCTCACGCTTATCGCGTGGGGTGTTGAACTAAATTTGTTCTCGTTGTCTAATTAAATTTGCGGTTTCCTAAGACAAGAACAATAAGTTTAACACTTATGTCTAATATGTAATCGAATCTTCTATTTATCCAAATGCTGTTGTTTTGATTGTATTGATACGAAAGTACGATTAATGTTAATAAAATTGAGCCCACTCGGAGCTCAAATTTTATTAATCATTCCACAATAGCATCCTCCACAACCACCAATGCATCTTCATAGGTGGCACTATTTAACCGATTCTTGAAATAGCTGTAATGATCATTAGTGTTGGTTTCAATATTGATGCTATCTTCCAAATCATGATTGGTACACTCAAACATTGTATTCCGATAAACAGCGCGTAACATTTTACGGTAATTATAGCCACCGATCACTTTAGAGATATCGCTATCCGTTTCTAATTCCAGGTAATAGATAAATTGCTTTACACATAGAGTAAGAGAGCACATTACACACGTAAACTCGCACATGATGTTGTCGGAGTATTTCTCATCAACCTCATAGCTGGTTAGAATGTAAGTACGATGTTCTCGTGTGCACATTTTAGATAACAGGTAGCGGAGGTCTTTAATAATTAAAGTAAAGACCTTCTCCACCTCGATATTTTTATGCCTGAGATCTATGTATGGTTTATGATTTACAGGGAATAGCACCTGCCTTTCATGTGGTGACGGATTGAGTACTGAATTTATAATTGTATGGTTCATGGTAATTTTAAAAGATGATTAAATGAAAAGGGAGCATTACTTCTCCCAGGGAAACTTCTTTGGTGTTGGTTTGGCGAACCATATTGCTTTCTGCCTCTCGTATTCATCCAGCTTTTTATCAAAGTAGGCTAGTGGGTTTTCTCGCCACACAATTTCTAAGGATTGCTCAATCATTAAATTAGTATGCTCTTTCATGGTATGGTTGAATGCAACTCGTAGCAAATTGTTGGATTTAACACCGGTGCCATTTTGTAAAGCATCAATGCCGATCCATAATATGATCCGAGATTGCCCATCAACCTGGATTAAGCTAATCGAGCAAAACTGACAAACGAACTCCTTTATCAAGTTTTGCTTATGAATCTGCCAGGGATATTGCCACTCGACATATTGCTGTTTAGCTTTTGAAATATGATTACGAAGCATCGCTTTATAAGTAGAGGTGATCCGCTCGTAAGCCTTTAATATTTCAATGTCAATGGTGTGAATGGGTGTAGCAAGTAAATTGTTAACCCGCTCGGATTGCTTTGGGTTTAATGTGGTGATTTGTTCAAACATGATGATAGATTTATTGGGTAAATAATTGGTAAGCGTTGCTTGGGATGCCTATTTATAAAAACAACGAGCTCGTTACGGGGCCCGTTGTTTCTTTAAATAGTTACTGTAAGCGGATTAGGCAGCATCCTTCTTTGCGAATTCTACTGTCACTTTCTTACAGCCTTTAAATTCTGAATCTAAAAGGTTCTTGGCTTCCCGGTAATCGTCTATCCGGTAGTAGCTGACATTTAAGGTGTCCTCAATATCAATTTCGCTACTGCCTGTTGCAGTTAATTTATAAACACAACGGGTTAAGAGGTTATCCAGGTAATAGCCAATCTTATCTTTGAGGTTGTAATTCCTTGCAAAGTAGATTGTACATTCGCCTTTGTTTTCCTCAAAGCGTAGGTGTAACAATGGTGAATAGAAACCATGCTGATTTGAGAAGCCAATCCCGCTGTAGTCAACCTCGATAAAGGTTCTGAGGTATTCGGATGGATAGATGGTAATCAGAGCCTTGATTTCTGATAAGATGGCGAAGTAAACCTTCTTCACGCACTCATTCTTCGCCTTAAGGGCATTTTCTTGTGAAGGTGCTGGTAATGTTAATTTTTTCATTTTGATTGGATTTAAACGGTTAATAATGATGTGTGATTTACGGTATGGTGGTGCCTATATGGTGGAGTTTTACAGGTCGGAAAGTGGAAGTCGCCCCTCCTTTGTAGGTGGGTTGGTAGATATAAAACTGTTTTGACACCCCATTAGAAGCCTTCTAATGAACAGTATTTTGATGTGGAGGCACTAAGCTTATAGGGAAAATGGGTGTGTTAAACAGTTTTACATCAACACTGCGAGGGGGGCTTGTCGTGACAGAGCTGGTGTGTTTACAACACAGGGTGGGGGGGATATATACTGATAAGTTAACAGGAAAAAAAATAAAATTTCAATATTGATAATGAGTGAGTTATAAATTTAAAATTTGATAATTTCCTGTGAAACCCTCTAATAAGAAACTAGGGCTAAAGCTTTTCGGAACGCGACAGCCAGGTAGTCTTATTAGAGATTGCCCTAGGAATTTCCACCTGAATTTCGTATCTTTATGTCAATAACCAGTCAGGTTATTTCCCGAGATCTTGGCTACAAATAGCCACAAACAATCAATTTTCTTTTTTTAAATTATAATGAAATCAAAATTCGTAGCAGTTCCCTTTTTTGGGGATTTAGCTTCACAACAACTTCAATATGTTGACATTTTAACATATATAACAATTAGATCACGCCAGGAACAATACGGTACAATTTTCCCCTCAAAACAAAGAATTGCTCAATTAATGGGTGCTTCAGAACATTTGACAGGACAATCAATTAACAGGTTAATTAAGGCAGGCTTTCTATCAATAATAAATTCTGGTGAAGATAAGATATATGACTTTGGTGAGCTGCCAACCATAGTTAGGCTCCCTGAAGAAATTTTTACAGTCGATTTACCTGTAAATGAAAGAGCAACACTATTATTATTGAAGATGTTTTGCTTTGACGATCAATATGATATTGGTCCGAGTTTAAAGTTTATATCAGTTATATCTGGTATGAATATTAGAGAGCTAGGTGAAAATATGCTACAACTTTATAAGAAGAAATTCATCAGGCAAGTAAAGTCAAATAACCCCGATCATCCATATTATTTAAAATTATCAAAGGCAATTAATTGGATAGATGATTCAGGCCATAATTCAGAAATGATTGAATTCTTCAAAGAAGAACTTAAAGCTGCATAATTCGTTCCTCCCATTATTGTTTATTGACCAGTAAGATTTCGCTTTACTGGTCAATAAAATATAGTTCCAGGTTAATCATTAACCACTTGTTTTTAACCCTTCACTTTCATTTTTGAGTATTATTTATATATCCAAGCCACATTTCGGTGACTTGGGGCTTCAACATTTACATTACGTAGATATTTTGACCTACGTAGCAATAAGATCATTTAGAAATCCAGAGAATTATAACTGCTATCCCGCTTACGAAACTATTGCAATGCGAATGGGTGCTTCGAAGTCTTTTGTGATGGATTCAGTAAAGAGATTAATTAGGTCAGGGTACATCCGTAAACATAAAGTAGCTTACTTATCTAATCAGTATTATTTTACTCCATTTGATATAACCGACCGCATACCACCTGAAATCTTGGACTTAGATTTATCGATATATGAAAAAGCAATGTTACTTGTTTTACGGCAATTTTGCATTGGGCTTCCACATAGAACGTTTTCACCTATAAAAGATATAGCATCGGAGATTGGATTGAGTTATAAAACAGTGCATAAGCAAATTACATCATTGATTGAAAAGGGCTATGTAATAGAAAGGAGAATGAAGTTTACCGATAAAAAAGATGGGTTCGACATATCGCCTAAGATTGATTGGTGGTTTGAGTATAATCGTCCTTCTAGTGGTTACAATTCAAAAGATATAGTAACAGAAATATTAATAATTACCTAAAATAAAATGAAAGACCTGGCTTTTAGCCAGGCCAATCTTGGGAAGGGAAACACGCGTGTATTTTAGTAGGACAATATTATTCTCTTTATAAAGTAAAATAATTTATTGTCCTTTAATATCAATAGCCCATAGCTGCAAGTTCTTCTTCACTTAAATCGAACATCGGCACATCTGCAACTATTGGTTGATAAGTATTATCTTGTTCATCGGGGTAATCATTTATAGTCCATTTATAACAGAATGAAGAATATCCTTTCTTTCTTTTATATGTATGAATTACATATGGTTTTATGATTTCGATAGTTGCACCAACGAGATTTTCCAATGCAAAGTCTTTTCTGCCTATTGAATTGGTGTGATGTAAAGGATTAAGATATAACAATACTTCAGCTTCACTTTTAAATGGTTCACTGGATTTGTGCTTATATAAAGCAAGGCCATGTAACGAAATTATCCCTGAAGCTTCATCCGTGCTTTGCCATATTTCTTTTATTAAATAGAAGCCTCTCCCGCCATATTGTTTAAAATTATAAGGCACACATTGCATTACATAATTTATATAGACCTCATATAATGCCCTTTGATTTTTAGCGATTAAGATTACTTCGATAGATGGAGAATTGAATTTCGACCAGCTATCAAACTGTTCTTGGGTGGAGGTTTCAATCGTTAATTTCATAAGTTGAAGGATATAAATGTGCGTTTGGGTTTATGAGTTTATTAGAATTTGGTCTTTTAGGAGTGAGTAGTTTATAGCCCCTAAAGAATGTTTCACCCCGCTTAATATTATGATGCTCTGTTGTCTCAAAATAAATTTTAATGTCGGTACCAGATGCAGCCAGTGGTTCGGTTGAGTGCTGGTTGTATATTGCTTGTAGCTTTGATTTTGCTTCAATATTGGTGATTGTTTGGTTGGGACAAAAGTTTATATAAACAGCTTCTGCAATGATTTCAGACTCTTTAAAATCCTCCTTCAGTTTACTAAGTAGGCCAGTCTTTAAGGCTTTAATTTGGAATTTCACAGTTTGCATATATTCAATACCCAATTTGAAATAGGCGCTATAAACCAGTTCATCCATTAATTGAAATTCTTGCAAATCTTCTAATTTTGTAAGATCAAGATTAAAAGGCCCATTCGCCACCGCAAAGTCGTGTAACATAGTAGCAACAGTTTTTCGTCTTTCGGCACCTGCAACAGCATCTCTTCTCATAATATCTTCATCTGCTATTTTATGTGATTTATAATTAGCGTTGACAATGAAATAATTTGTGGACAGGTATGCAGCTTTTAATTGATTAAAATTACTGTAGTAAGAGCTGACAATTTGTTGGTGTTGTAAATTGTCAGCAAGATAAGTGTCAAGTTTCCCATCCGTTATAACCCTAATAAATGGTGGTTGCTGGAAAGCTTGGTCAATCCACTTTACTCTGCTTTCGTTTGTGCCTGGCTCGCCTTTATACCTATTCAGAAATTTATAAACACCAAGCAATTCGTCCATATCTTCTTTTAATTCTTCTTTGCTCCTCAATGGTATATCGGTATTGAAATTGCTAATATGAACCATTTTCTTAATTCCACCCTTGTATTCACCCGCCTTATTAATGGTATCAAAGCTTCGGCGAAACCTCCCCGATATTTGGATCGCATCTGTTGCCGGGTCTATTTTAGAATGATCAGAGTAATAGACATTAGTAACCATTATTACAATCGGTTTGACTTCAGGAAATATCATATCAACAGCGCAAAAGAATCTACTGGTGAAGAAATTTACCTTAGCCAGTCCGCCTTTATTATGTTTGAGCGAGGTATAGGTATGTTTCACACCAGTTACTTTAAAACGCTTGATATATAGCCTGTAAGAACAAAAGACCTTGGCTTCAGTTTCAAGTTTTAAATCAGAGATGATCTTAGTGATGGTTTTTGAACAATTAGTGAATATGCAAAGGGTTTCGTCGGGGTTACTTTTTATATAGCTTCTTAAAACGGATACTACATTGTTTGTTCCTTTAAGTTCAAGTGGTATTTTATAGTCTTTCCAACCTTTAATAGGCCTAATTTTTACATAGTTGAATTTCTGCTTTTCAAATCGTATATCTCTTGGCACAATCGGGGTAGCAGAAATCATCGCCTTATTCTCGAAGCGAAAAAAGTCATTTAAAGGAAGCTTAATATCAGGGCGATAATCAATATCTTTAATTACAGTCTCACATTCATCCAGTAACAAAAAGTAGTCTTTGTATGGGTCACCTCCCTGTTCCCTTATTACTTCAAGAACCATTTTAAACTTCTCTGGAGTACAAAGTATTTTCTTTTTCTTATTTCCTCTCGATTCAATATAAGTGGCAATGACTTCCTTGTTTATTTCGCCATAGACACCAATAATATCTTCTCGCTGTTTTCCTTTATCAAACTTCTTGCCCTCTATTACAGGAACGAATGGTAATATAAGGATGGAGTTGCGGAGGGCATTCATTTCTAATGTTGTTGCACCTATGCCTGGCAGAAATTTATCGTATATAGTATTGGATTGTATTATAGGGATGATGTCTACCATCCTTTGTCCTTTATTTATATCTATTGTTGTAGTTTTCATTATTTCAGTTTGGGACTTTTATATAGAATTTATAAGCATGGTTATAATTATGTCCTTTGAAAGATCACATTCTGATATCAGAAGGCAATAGCTCCCATTTTACAATATCGAGATCACCATGATTTGCCCGCTGAATATTAATAATGTTGATTATTTTACCAACCAACTCTGTATATGGAGTAATATTAGGGCCTTGGGATGCCCAATTATAGCAATGTTTCAATTCTATATTATGCATAGTGTTGCCATCCCAAAGATCAAAGCCACTTTTGGTAACAACTGTTGCAATGGCTAGTTTTCTAAAAAGCAGATCGAGTTCTTTGGAGATAGTAACTGTGACTATTTTATAAAACCCATTCCTAACGGGTTCTAAAGGTAAATAGCCTCCTGTAAAATCATTTATGTTTTCCATGCTCCAAAGGAGCTACAGATATCGGGGGAGAAACTAAAGGAAAGTGATAGACTAATTCTCCACCTTTGAGCCAGGCTTTGAATTACGATATTTATTTACTTTAGCTGCATTAATTATGATTGCCTTGACCGTATTTGATTTTTGAGAATCGGTAAGGCTGACCAAAGGAAGGAATTTTGATTTAACGGATTCGTTTTTCAGTTTAAACTTAGCACAATCCGACTTGTTGACTTTGCCTCCATACTGTAAGATGTTAAAGAGATATAATAGTTCAAAAGTAAAGAGGTTAGTAGTCCTGCTTAATGGCTTTGAAAGGTTGCCATTGATATATTCTTTTAACTGTTCAATGGTATCGATGAGCCAGAGTTGATATTTATAATCGTATTCATTATCAAGTATTGCTTTAATTTTGTATAGAGTTTTCAGAGATGGAAGTTCAGGGTATGGTTCAAGATGATAAAGTAAATTTAAGTCGCTAGTTCGTAATAGCTTGTATAAGAGGTTAAAATATGCTTTGCCTATATTTGGATAATTTAACGTCAATGGTGTACTAGCGACTAGAAATTGTAACTTCACTAATGAATCTATATTGGCTGACGAACTTTTGTGCCTCATCTCAATTTTATCCATCGCTTCTTTGTAGATGATAAAAAATTTGATTGCTTCAAGTGAGTTATTTAATTCATAAATAGTTAAAAAATCAGTATCAACAGTACTAAAGAAATTTCTAAGTATGGCGAAGATGTGTAGTTGATGAGAGTCTGTAATACTGAATTTCCTCATCAATGTATCCCAGGCAATCATGAATAGGTCTATTTCATCTTCTTTTAAATGAATACTTGAGGCAAATTGACTGTGTTCTGAATTGATAGATGACTGCATAATAGTAAAATTACAATCCCATCCATTGTAGATAGGATTGTAAAAGTAAACGTTACATCTCAAATAACTTATTCTCCCAATTTTCAATTGTTCCTTTCTCGAAGCTTGCTAAGTAAGTCTGTGTTTGTTGTTCGGTGGTATGGCCCAAAGCTTCACTTATGATAGCTGTTGACACACCCGATTTCTTTAGATTTGTGGCATAACTATGCCTACTTACATAAGTTGTTAAATTCAAATTCGTTTCGCCTACTTCTTTTGCAATTTCACGTAGCTTATTATTGACAAGCTTTAATGCTGACTTTTTCCTTTCGTATTTCTGCTTTGCCGTCTTAAAGACTTCATCATCATAAATCGGGAATATGTAATCACCTTTAGATTTATTCGCATCCTTATAATATTTAAGAATGCTCTCTGAAAACTGATTTATAGTTATGTTGAATTGTTGACCGGTCTTCTTTCTTCTGTAATTTATTTCATCACCCTTAATATTACCCCAGGTTAGCTCGGCAATGTCTATGAAATTCATGCCGCGGGTGTAATAGCTGAACATGAATATGTTTTGAGCAAGATGAAAATTTGACCCAGGTTCAGTGTTAAAGTTCTTTACTTTAGTAATAATATCTGTAGATACTGAACGCTTTCGTGTGGTATGATTTAAACGTTTGTTAACTGAGTACCTTTTTTCACCGAAAGGGTAGTTTTCTTGTCTGAAATGTTTATCAGCAATTGCAAGATTAACGACTCTTTGTAAGTTTCTAATCTTAACACTAATAGTAGTGTCTTTTAACTTCTTTTCATTACGAAGCCAAGATTCAAACCCTTCTAAAAACCTAACCGTTACATCAGTTATAAATGCTTCTGGTTGAAATTCATTAATTGAACGTTTGGTGAACGTGTAGATGATTGCAGAGCCAATCTTCTGTTGCTTTTCTACTTCTGTAATTATTGTATCGTAATATTCAGATAATTTAAGTTTATTGTGTTTACCTGTCTTATTGCGGTTACCTCTAAGGTCTTTTTCAAATTGTTCGAACTCGAATTCTATATCATTTATATCATAGTCACTTAGAATTTTCCTGGCTAAAGCAAGTTTATCAATGATAACCTGGTTCATAGCTTTAAACCCGTTTATAGTCTTTGAGAATTGCCCAGTAGTCTTATCCTCCGACTGAATCCATTCTTCAATCTTGCATCTAAAGGGCATTGATTGATCAATTGATAAACTGTTTAAAGTGTAATACCTTCTGATTTGATTGTGTGTTACCCTCAATGACGCTGAATAAAGGTCATTAAGGAGTTTCTTTTTTGTGTTTAGAACAATTGCTACTGTTGCCATAACATTCTGTTTGTTAGGACGATACGCATTTATTCAACATGCTTTCGGGGGTACGTCAGGGGGTACACCGAAGGGTACGTTTAAGCTATCCTGAAGTTATTTCCAACAAAAAAGCCCATATCAAAACACTTGTAAGTGCTTAAATATGAGCTTGTTGTGGTGGAGAATATCGGAGTCGAACCGATGACCTCTTGCATGCCATGCAAGCGCTCTAGCCAGCTGAGCTAATCCCCCTGTTATTGCGGGAGTGCAAATATATACCTTTCGTGCATAATCGCAAAAGCTTTGGTTAGATTTATAAAATACATGGAACTTTATATTTTCGGTAACTATTGATCATTCTTAAAACAAATAATGTTCCACGTTCTAATTTGCAACACATTAGATCTGCGTTTATAAATGCTTTCGATCTGACTGAACTATTTTTGTTCTGCTGATTATCACTTATGAAAAAGGACAGAAAGCTTTGGGATCCGCTACCTGCTTTGGCCGAACGGATAGCGTATGGCAAAAGCCAACGCTTGCAAACACCACGCGAGGCACATAAAAGTACTGCGTATGCTACCAGCGATCGAAAAGATCCGGTACAACTCATTATCAATTCAAATAAAGATCGTTTACCTGAACTTGTACCCATCAGGCATTCGCGCATGCTGCAATCATCTTTCGCATTTTTCAGAGGCACGGCTAACATTATGGCAGAGGATTTGTCGCACACGCCAAATTCAGGCATACATGTGCAGTCGTGCGGCGATTGCCACCTGTTTAATTTTGGCGGATACGGAACTCCTGAACGGAATCAGGTGTTTGATATTAATGATTTTGATGAAACCTTACAGGCTCCATTTGAGTGGGACTTAAAAAGATTAACTGCCAGCATATATATTGCAGGGCGCTTTAAAGGCTTCGACGAAAAGATCATCAGGAGAGCCGTGCTGGATACTGTAAAAATGTACGCTTTAAAAATGCGCAAATATTCAACCATGCACCAGCTGGATATATGGTATAGTACGCTCGATAAAAAAACTATCGTTAAGCTATTTAAAAATGAGGTGAAATTTACCAAACGGATAACCGCCGCTGCGGACAAAGCCAAACGAAGGTCGCATGAATACGTTTTTCCCAAGGTATCTGCTTTAGAGAACGGTAAAAGAAGGATAATTGACGACCCGCCTTTAATTTATCATCCACCTAATTTAGAGGAGCAGATTAAAAGAGCACATTCTTTTTTTGATAAGTACTACAAAACATTATCCGATGATAAACGGGCATTACTGAAACGATACAGGCTGGTTGATGTAGCTGTAAAAGTAGTAGGTGTTGGCAGCGTTGGCACAAGATGCTTTATAGCATTGTTTACGGCTGAGGATGACGATGCCCTGATATTGCAGTTTAAGGAAGCAAGTAGTTCTGTACTGGAAGAATATGCCGGGCAAACGCCTTATAAAAATCATGGCGAACGTATTGTAAACGGACAACGGTTGATGCAGACTGTTAGTGATATTTTTTTAGGATGGAGCCGCGGTCCGCTCGGTCGCGATTTTTATGTAAGGCAGCTACGCGATATGAAGGCTACTGCCAATATTGACAACTTTACCCCTGACTTTTTTACCAATTATGCCTTATTATGTGGTTGGTCGTTAGCAAAATCGCATGCCAAGAGTGGCATGTCGCCAGAGATTACAGGCTATATCGGCAATAATGATGTATTTGCAGAAGCGCTGACCGATTTTGCAGTAAGCTATGCCACACAAACCGAAAAGGACTACGCTAAATTTAGTGAAGCCGCGGCAAATAAACTTATTGAGGTTCAACCCGATACCGCACATAAATAATACTTATAATATTCCTATAATAATCTCTTTTTGAGGTATTTATACCATTTATTACTCTCTGCTGCAAGTATATTTTATTTTCCGAATTAAACACAAATATGTTGCATAAATAATATCCTGTTTCTTTTTGAAAACCTGACTTGTGCTACATTTAAAAATGAAACTTCTTTTCCGGCAAAATATCCGCCCGGTTCCAAAATGTATACTTGCTTTGTACTATTAATCGGGTACCAATTAGCCCAGTTTACTAACCAAGGTTGCTGATCCCTCAAAAAATGATTAACAAGGGTTTATATCATACATTTTTAATAAAGTTTAAGCGCTTTTGGACGCTCTTATACTTGATGTTGCCTACTAAAAACAAAGTGAGGAAACCAGGCATGCGGGTGATACACCGAAAAAAGAAAGTTTAAGAAATCCCGTAAACACAAGGTTCTGTCCCAATACTTCAATAAACGCGCTTCAATTGCTGCGTATTGTTTCAGTTTTAAATATGCAACCAACGCCGTGCCCAAAAATCATTCATTTTTATAAGAAGTGCGTTCCTTTGTTTCACTAAACAACGGATATCATGAAAAACAAAATTACCATTTCAATACTTGCGGGTTGCTTGCTGCTCATCATCAATTCACAAAAAGGCTTCGCGCAATTAAAAGCTGATAGGTTATTAGGCGGTGTAGGACTTGATGCAGGCACACAAGCACCTGCCGAAACATTTACCGTGGCTATACCATTCTACTTTTATAATACTAATTCCTTAAAAAATGCCAGTGGTAATACTTCCGTTGCTAACCCTAACCTTAACATGTTCCTTACTGCCGTGGGTGGCACATATGTAAGTAATGTTAAAATATTGGGTGGTAACTATGGCGCAAGTATATTATTACCTTTTGCTGAAAACACCATCCAGGGAAACTACACTAACACAAAAAGTCCATTTGCTTATAGTGACACCTATGTTCAGCCTTTTCAACTAGGGTGGCACAGTAAGCCTGCTGATTTCAATTTCAGTTACGGCTTATATATCCCAACCGGCAAATTTGAGTTTGGCGGATCTGATAACAGCGGGTTGGGTATGTGGGGCAATGAATTTCAGGGTGGCACTACGCTTCGCCTTGATCCTAAAGGTAGCATTGCCTTTTCTACATTATTATCCTACGAAATAAATGGCGATAAGAAAAACACCAACGTAAAAACCGGCGACAACCTTACACTTGAAGGTGGCCTGGGCAAAACCTGGTACACGTTTAACGGTACCAAAATTCCCACTTCTATTATTAAAGCCGGTGTTGTTTACTACATGCAGTTTAAAACAACCAGCGATGAGATCCCGCTAAATAACTTCCATAACTTTTACATTACACCGGGCGAGGATCATATTTATTCCCTCGGCCTTGAAAGCAACATATTGCTAACAAAATCAAGAATGCTGTTTGGCGTGCGCTGGTTTGATGAGTTTAGCGCGGTTAACCGTTTCCAGGGTAATACCGTTTTTATAACTGTTGCTCATATATTCAGCACAGCGAAAAAGAAGGAATAAGCTGTTGTATTTACTTCAGGAAAAACCATTATAGTGGAAAGGCTAATGGCAAATGTATTATAGGTATTTGCACCGGTTAGTTTTCTCGTGGTTTTACAACACTTCACTCATTTATAGGGAGCAGTCCTTTTAAAAGAGATTATTAATGCCATTCATAATCTATCACAACATCTAAAGCACAATATGATCAACTTAAAAATGAGTTATCAACATAACCATACATGAAAATAATTATCACTTATATAATGCTCGTATTTACACTAAGCAGTGCTGCATCCCTGCGAACTGGTACAGTTGAAGGCTGGCAAACAATAGGTACAACACAATTAAAGTTCACTGCCGATCATGATGGCATAGTTGTAAAAGCGCCTAATAACAGTTTTCAAAGTATTAAATTAAAGGTAGTAGGCACCTCACTCAGGCTTATTAAACTGGTAATAACTTTTGATAGCGGCGCACCCGATAATATTGAATTGATCAATAACATACCGAACGGTAGCGAAAGCGATGTGATTAACCTGAGCGGTATTGATAACCGCAAAATAAAAAAAATTGACTTTTGGTATGATACACAAGGCGTTTCACAAGGCAAAGCGAGCGTAATTATTATGGGAAAGAACTGATAAGATCATATTTATCATTAAAGATGAGAACCGGGCAAATCTTATTGTCATTATTAATTATAAACCTGTTTATTATTCTCAAAGTACAGGCACAAACACAAAGTTATAAGCAATTTAATAATGAGTTTGATTTTAACCACGACCTGAGCCAGAAATGGGCCCTGGAGTTTAATGCCGGGCAAAGCTGGACCACCCTACCCGGGCATGACAACCTCTTCAGCAGTTTGGGCCAGGTATATGGCAGGTTATGGGTGCATTATGCGATGAATGATAAATGGAAATTTTCCTTTTTTTACGCTTACTATTATAACCATTATGTGCCCGAGATAGACCAGCGCCAGGCCCCTGAATGGCGAAGCGCGATGCAAGCCATTTATTATATTGAACGCCGGCGCGCCATTATAACAACCAGGTGGCGTATTGAAGATAGGCACATTTACAATCCGGATAGCGTTTATGAAGCGGTTGATCGCCTTAGGGGACAGATAAAAATTGTTTACCCTTTTAATAGAAAAGTAATTGACCTGCATGTACTATACGGCATTGCGTCAGATGAAGTGATGTTTAAAACCAGCAGCAAAGTAAGCGGCCCCGAAATTTTCGACCGTAACAAATTTACCATGGGTGTGGGTTATGGGCTTACCCGAAACACGCAGATAGAACTTACCTACGGTAATGAGTATTTGCCCCGCGGCAGTGTATCCGACAATTATAATGCAGTGCAGGTAAACGTTGTATTTAATGATGTGCTGCCAAGGTTAAAGAAATTCATTTTCGGGGAAAAGAAAACACCTGAAGGCTCATCTGCCAATTGATAATCTGGATGGTGCTGCTTTTTATGCCCCGTTAAGTTCCATTTTTAAATATGCAACAAGTACAGAGCCCTGTGTACATGCTTATATGCCCAAACTGTCCTTTATTTGAGTAATAATAACAAAAGGTCAACTATCTAATAAATTATAAATATGAAAAAATTCATAAAAAAGCTGTCGGCAGCTGGTAGGGCATTGGTGGCAGTATTGTTAATAATATCTATTAGTGCCGGTAACTCATACGCTTTACCACAACGCAGGGGCGGCAGAGTTGGCGGCGGCGGCGCGGGCACAAGGGGCGGCAACAGAGGCGGCCAAACCCGTAACCGGCCAAATAACTCGAGCCGAAATAATAACAGGCCGAATAATGAAAACAATCGGCCTAATAACAATAATGGCCACAACAATGCCAATAACGGTCATAATAACAACGGCCATAACAATATCAACAGCGGCAACACAACTGTAAATGTTAATGTTAATAACAGCCATAATACGGTGGTAAGGCAAAACAATATCCACGCTTACACCAGGCCACCTTATGTTTATGGCGGGCGTAGTTATTACAGCTTTCACCCATATTATTATCACCCATATCATCCTTATGCCTGGGGGCCGGTTTATCACCCCTGGGGCTTTTTCATAGCTGCGCTTGCTACAACAGCAATTGTTGTATCGGTGGCTAACGCGCAATATCATTATGATCAGGGTGTATTTTATGCGCCAAGTAATGGTGGTTACACTGTAGTAGCAGCTCCGGTTGGTGCAACAGTTACCACTATACCATCAAACGCGCAAACGGTGGTGGTTAATCAAACCAATAATTACTATTATGGTGGTACTTACTACGAGAAAAGCGACAAAGGCTACACCGTAGTGCCGCCAACTGCCGGTGTTGTAGTGGCGAACCTGCCGGCAGGTGGCACCGAAACCAAAATTGGCGATGTTACCTATGTAAAGGTTGGCGAAACTTATTATCAACCGGTGAAAATAGATGGCAAAGACCAGTACGAGGTAGTGAATGTGCAGGATGCCGCGAAAAAATAGGAAACAGTACAGTAATACCTATTTAAACATACAGTTAATAATAAAAATTTAGTTTGATTTAGCCCCCCTTGCATGCAGCGGGGGCTTGTTTTTTTAGCAAAGCCGATAATAGCAATAGCTTACACTTTTTCATATACTATTATCAGAAGATCTATTTATTATAAACGATTATACATGGGGTAACCCTGAAGAACTCAAAGGATAAGCGTGAAGCCTTTGTACGCATGCTTCGGGCACTTTCAGTATAAAATCTTTCATTTAGTTCACCAAATACTTATCATCTGTACCTAATGTGTGTACTCTACAATACACTCCCAAACATTATTACCATATACGCACAAAACAACGTTCCACATTTAAAACTGCAACAGGATTGCCCCTCTCAAAATCGAATTTACGCTTGTTCGTACACTTACTTTGTATGAGCGAATTATTCCAGATCGCTATAAACTAAACACATCAATACATTTTATCACTTAAATGAATAACCATGTCAATGTTTAAAAACCGAAGTAAACGCCAGTTCATCTTGACTGCTGTGCTGGCCCTGGCTTTTGCAGGTAATGCAATGGCCCAAAAAAAACCTAATATCCTTGTAATTTTTGGTGACGATGTTGGCCAAACCAATATCAGCGCTTATTCATTCGGGGTATTAGGCTACAAAACCGTCAACCTGGATTCATTGGCACATTCGGGTTTAATGTTTACAGATTATTATGCTGAGAACAGTTGCACTGCAGGCAGGTCTACTTTTATTACCGGCCAGTGTGCTAAACGTACAGGCTTATCAAAAGTAGGTATCCCCGGTGCTCCGGTAGGTATACAGGATAGGGATATTACCATTGCGCAGGCATTAAAACCTCTAGGTTATATGTGCGGGCAGTTTGGGAAAAATCACCTTGGCGATAAGGATCAATATTTACCAACAAGGCATGGTTTTGACGAGTTTTTCGGCAATTTATATCACCTGGACTCGGAAGAAGAACCCGAACGCCCTTACTGGCCAAAAGATGACCTGGCCTTTACTAAGGCAAATACACCCCGCGGTGTACTACATTGTACAGCAGACGGTAAAATTGAAGATACAGGCCCGTTAACTACCAAAAGAATGGAAACCATTGACGATGAAACTACCGCCGCCTGTATAGATTTTATGAAAAGGCAAGTGCAAAACGGAAAACCATTTTTTACCTGGATGAACTTTACCCGTATGCACGCCTTCACGCATATTCGCCCTTCTATGCAGGGTCAAAGCGGTATGCCTGGCAACGATTATGCCGATGGCATGCTTGAAATGGATGGTGATGTAGGTAGAATTATGAAGGCATTAAAAGATATGGGTATATCTGATAATACCATTGTAATATTCACTACCGATAATGGCCCTAACCAGTTCAGTTGGCCCGATGCTGCTACTACACCTTTCCGCAGCGAAAAAAACAGTAACTGGGAAGGAGCCTATCGTGTGCCTGCATTTATAAGCTGGCCTGGCCATATTAAACCAGGGGGTGTTACCAATGAAATATTCTCAGGGTTAGATTGGTTCCCAACGTTGCTTGCACTGGCTGGCGACCCAACTATTAAAGAACGTTTATTAACAGGCGCGAGTATAAGCGGCAAAAACATTCAAGGTACATTTGGATGGTTATAACCAACTCGATTTTATAACTGGAAAGACAAATAAAAGTTTCCGGGAGGAATTTGCCTATTTCAATGATGATGCCCAGCTGGTCGCCTTCAGGTATAAAAATTGGAAAGCGGTATTCCGGGAACAGTCGGCGGCCGGAGGATTCAGAGTATGGTCAGATCCTTTTATACTCTATAGGGTACCAAAAATATTTAACCTGCGGATGGACCCCTATGAGAGAGCCGACCTGGTATCTGATCAATATTACGACTGGACCTTCAAAAATGCCTACCTCATAGCATGGATGGGTTTTCATGCTATACAATTCCTTGAAACCTTTAGAAAATATCCACCTTCTCAACTACCTGCCAGCTTCTCGGTAGATGGTGTTGAGAGTGAAATAAATGCAATAAACAACGTAACGTTAAAAGCTCCTGCACCTGTATCAGGAGCTGGCAACTAATAATATTATTAAGTCAAAAACCTTTATACTGAGAATAAAGGTTTTTGACTTTAATTCCAATATCTACGCCTATGACGAGCCTCGAACAAATAAATGAACTTAAAAGCCGTATGGCCGAAAGTATCATCGGGCAGGAAGATGTGATCATTAAAATTATTATTGGCCTGCTAACCGATGGCAATGTATTGCTGGAAGGTTTGCCCGGCCTTGCAAAAACACGCGCAGTAAAAAGCCTTGCCAAAAACCTCGACTGCAATTTAAGCCGCATCCAGTTCACCCCCGACCTGCTGCCCTCTGATATTACCGGAACGGAGATCTATCAGCCGCAGGATAAGGAAAAATTTATTTTTCAGCCCGGGCCTATATTCAGCAACCTAATTTTGGCCGATGAAATAAACCGCGCCCCCGCAAAGGTACAGGCTGCCTTACTGGAAGCCATGGAAGAACGCCAGGTATCCGTAGCCGGAACGACCCACAAAATGGATCCGCTTTTTATGGTACTGGCAACCCAAAATCCCATTGAGCAGGAAGGCACTTATCCCCTGCCCGAAGCACAACTCGACCGCTTTATTATGAAGGTACTGATCACCTATCCATCAAACGAAGATGAGATAAAGATCATGCGTTTGGTTCGCTCAGAATCAAATACCAAACCGGTTGCGGGTAAACCTATCCCGCAAAAGTCGGTTTTTGATGCCCGAAAAGAGATAAATAACGTGCAGATAAAAAAGCCTGCCGAAAAATATATAGCCGATATTATTGGCGCAACCCGCTACCCCGAATCCTTTAGTAAGGATCTGAAACGATGGGTAAATTATGGGGCCAGTCCGCGTGGTACCATCAATATTGATAAATGCTCACGCGCCGTAGCCTGGCTGGATGGCAGGGACTATGTAACCCCGGATGATATCCGCTTTATTGTGCATGATGTGCTTCGCCACAGGCTGATATTAAGTTACGAAGCCAATGCCGAGGGCAAAAGTGCCGATGATGTAATTAATGAGTTGCTAAAGGTTGTTAACGTAGCCTGATCTGTAAACATCTACCGCTATGTTCAATTTCAATAAACATAAACCCGAATACCCCATTGAGGTTGTAACAACGCTCCAGGACCTGATGCGCTATGAATTCCTGGTGCAATCCGGCAATTTGCTACCCAGTCACCCGGTGTACTCCATTCTCGCCGGCAGGCATGCATCTCAACTCCGTGGCCGCGGTTTGGATTTTGAAGAAGTAAGGCATTATGTAGCCGGTGATGATATCCGTAATATCGACTGGCGGGTAACAGCCCGCACCGGCGAAACGCACTCCAAGGTTTTTAATGAGGAAAAGGAACGCCCCACTTTTATTTTGCTCGACCAAAGCAGCGCTATGTTCTTTGGTTCGCAGCGTTTTGTAAAATCGGTTGCAGCGGCACACGCGGCGGCAATAGGCGCATTTTATACCATTAAACGCGGCGACCGTGTAGGCGGGATCATTTTTAATGAAGATGGCTTTGATTATATCGCACCAAAAAGAAGTAAAGCAGTGGTACAGCACCTGTTGCAATGTGTAGTAAACAGGAATGAAAAACTGACATTGCGCAAAGTAGTACAACCCAACACCAGCCTGTTAAACAGCATGCTGCAAAGAACGCAGGCCAGTATAACACATGATTATGTGGTTACGGTTATCAGTGATTTTTCAACTATTGATGATGAAACCCGGCAATACCTGCGCAACATGAGCCACCATAACGATGTGATCCTCATCCATATTTATGATGCTTTGGAGCAGGCCCTGCCTGATGGCAAACTGGTTTTAAGCGATGGCAAACACCAGATAGCCTGGCAAAACAGCAAAAGAAAATGGGGCGAAAAGTTTAGAAAAAGCTTTGCAGACATTCAGCATGAGTTAACTGACGAATTTAGCCGCTACCGCATACCCATCTTATTTTTTAACACTACCGAAACCATTGAGGACCAGATCATGCACTCGATGGGAAAAATATTGAGGAAATGAAAATGATGTTGTTACAGCTTACAGATGATTCCGTAGGGAAATTAATTGAACCGCCGCCTGTGCCCTTCAGCTTTGGCGCGCCGGGCTGGTATGTTTTGGGCGCGTTTGCCATACTGTTGTTAGCATTTTGCGTTTACCTGCTGGTTTTGCACTACCGAAGCAACCTGTACCGAAGGCACGCACTGGCTTTTTTAACTGATACAGAAATAAAATATTCAGCCAAAGATGCTTTTGGCGAATTGGTTTATGAAACTCACATGCTCATTAAACGCATAGCCATGAGCCGCTACGGGCGCAAAAAGGTATCCAGTTTAAGGGGCGATGAATGGATCGCCTTTATCAACACTACCTGGCACGATAAAGCTTTTGATAATACCGATGATGAATTGCTCACGCAAACTATTTATAAGCCTCGGGTACCCGTATCTGCCGGGCAAGCCACCGCCTTCACCAGAAAAGCCCGTCGCTGGATAAAAAAACACAAGAAACACATTAAAGCATGACGTTTGAGATAGCATATAAATGGGTATTCTTATTGGCAGTAGTGCCTTTAATTATATATGCTATACTCCCGGTTTTGCATAAAAAACGGGCCGCGCTTATTGTGCCATTTTTTAAACGGACGGCTAAGGTTTCAAACCAGCGTATTCGCAGGCGGGCGTGGATAAGCCGTAAAAACATTTTCTCATGGCTAGCTTTATTTCTGGTTTGGATGTGTTTGCTGGGCGCGGCATCATCGCCAAGGTACGTGAGCAAGCCCGCAAAAAAGACCAAAACGGTACGCAGTTTCCTTATCGCTACAGATATTTCCTTCAGCATGGCTACAACCGACTGGCATGTGGGCGGGCAAAGGTTAAGTCGCTGGGGGGCTATAAAAACCATCATGAAAGGCTTTATTAAGGATCGTAAAAGCGACCAGATAGGCCTGGTAATGTTTGGCTCGAATGCCTATTTACAATCACCGTTTACCACCGACCTGGAAACCGTTAGTTGGCTCATGGACCAAACCGAGGTGGGTATGGCCGGGCAAATGACCAGTATCGGCAGCGCTATAGCCTATGGCATAAATGTTTTTAAGCAGGATACCATTAAGCAAAAAGTAATGCTGCTGCTAACCGATGGTATTGATAGTGGTCAGGACATTTTGCCTTTGGATGCCGCCCAGGCGGCTAAACGCGATTCAATTGTGATCTATACCATCGGTATCGGGCAAGCAAAAGGCAGCGGTGGTTATGACCTGGATGAAAAAACATTAAGGGATATTGCCCGCACAACCGGCGGCCAATATTTCAACGCCATGAACGAGGGCCAGTTGAAAAAGGTTTACTCCACATTGGATAAGTTACAGCCCGTAGTTTATGATGAGGAAACTTATAAACCGATAGTATTGCTATACTACTACCCGTTGGCCGCGGCGGTTTTACTGGCGCTGGCATTCCAATTTTTAAACGGCACAATTAGTTTATTCAGGAGGAGCAATTGATATGCAGGAGTGGTGGGACAAATTGAAGGACATTATTACCCACATAGATTGGGATGCATTTCATTTCCTCCGGCCGAAGGCTTTGTACCTGTTCGCGCCACTGCTACTTATTGTTTTGCTATTACTTATCGGCAACAAAGAGCATAAAAAATGGAAAACAATGATAGCCAAACCCCTGCGCCCCTATATGTTTAACAAGGGCAGTCACTTAGCTATTATAATCCCGATGCTGTTGTTCATAATTGGCATGAGCGCCATGATCATAGGCCTGGCCGGGCCCGCCTGGAAGAAAAAGGTAGTGCCCGGGCAAAAAATCCAGGCAGTTGTTTTGGTAGCACTCGATCTTTCACGATCAATGATGGCTAAGGATGTGCAGCCTAACCGTATTGAAAGGGCCAAATTTAAGATAGGTGATTTTTTGGATGCCAATCCGCGCGTACGTGCCGGGCTATTGGCCTATGCCGGGACCGCTCATCCTGTATTGCCCTTTACGGGAGATTACAAGATCATCAAATTTCATATGCAGAGTCTTTCCAACCGCATTATGCCGGTACAAGGTACCAACACCCCGGTTTTGCTGGAGCAAATAGACACCATGATGAAACACGTTACCGCGCCGAGTACCGTGCTACTGGTTACCGATGCTATTGGTAATGAGGAGGCAACGCTTTTAAGCAACTGGATAAATAAATCCATCCATCACCTGGAGATCCTGTTGGTATCTACGCCTAACGGGGCAAGCGTCCCGGGTTATCCAAAGGTAGTATCAAAACAAGATCCATCGGTTATCCAAAACCTGGCGCAGGATACCAGCAAGATCCACATTAACTATTTAACGCTCGATAATTCGGATGTTAAAACTATCGCGGGTCGCATCGGCAAGAAACTCTATTTTCAATCTGTAAAAAATAAAGACAGCAAAGAGTGGGACGATATGGGCTGGCTGCTCATCCCTCCTTCCCTGCTCGTGGCTGCATTTTGGTTCAGGCGGGGCTGGGCAATACAATGGTGCGTGCTGTTGTGTATGCTGTCGGGGCTTTCCTCATGCGGATTGAAATCCAAGCACCCCGATTGGTGGTACGGCAAAGACTACCAGGGGCAATTATTATCAAACAATAAACAATATGATTCTGCTGCCGATAGGTACGAAAGCGATAAATACAAAGCCGTTGCTTATTATAAAGCCGGGAATTATTCCGCCGCAGCTGACCTGTTTTCGCTGGATTCAAGCGCGTCCGGTAACTATAACCGGGGACTGGCACTCACCAAACTAGGCAGATTTGATGAGGCGGAAGATGCTTTCGGCAAAGCCATATCATTGGATAGCACTTTAAAAGATAAGATTACCATAAGCATTGCCGCTACACGAGCCATCAAACGTAAAGCTGATTCTATTGCACAATTCAGTACAACATCAATTGATAAAAAAACGCATGATAAGCAGATCCTCAGCAAAAAGAAACATAAGAACGATCCTTTAAAAGAACACAAGCCGCAATCAGATGATGAAGAACTAAGCGCGGATACCCGGGTGAAAAATTTGCCAACATTCGGCAACCGCACAACAGATAAGGTGGCAACCAATATACATACGGCGAAGGAATCCAAGTCGCCGCAAAAGGCCGGACCACCTGATAAAAGCGGTCAATTGGCCAGTAATATCTTATTGCGCAGGGCGGCAGCCGACCCGGCAGAATTTTTACACAAGCGTTTCCTGCTACAGGAACGGCTTTATTACAGGCATATTAAAAAAAGCGCAACACCATGGTAAAAAGGTTTTTCATATTGATCATCCTCACTTGTTCGGTGCTATATGTAAAAGCACAGGTAAGTTGTATTGCGCAAACGCAGATTGACCGCCGGGCCGTATATGCACAGCAACCGTTTAAAGTTACCATTACTGTAATAACTGCCACCTGGTATACCGCTCCGCTGGATTTTGATAATATTCAGATCCCGAATGCTTTTATTATGCCATTTTATAAAACTACCCCTGGCATGTTCCCTTATAACGGAAAACAGTATGCGGGGCTTCAGTTTTATTACATTGTATTCCCTTATAAAGAGGGCCACTACACCCTGCCTGCCATAAACATTGTTGCCGAAACACCACCTATTGGCGATTCTAAGGCCCAAAAGGTTACTGTAAAAACGCAGCCCATATCGTACATTGTTAAGCCTGTACCTAAAAATTTCAGCAGCGACAGTTGGTTCGTTGCCAAGGATGTAGTTATCAACGAATCGTGGGATAAGCCCCTGAAAGGGTTGAAGGTAGGCGATGTGATCAACCGCACCATTGTTGTTGATGCCAAAGGAACACTGCCCCAGTTTATCCCCGACCTGAAAACCGACAGCCTGCCCTGGTGCGGGGTTTACCCAAAGCAAGCCAGCCTTGCCGATACCCGTGATGATTACGATGCCAATGGCGAAAGAACGCAAACCATCACCTACCTTTTAGAAAAAGAAGGCGATTTTATTATCCCGCAAACAACCATCCAATGGTTCAACCCTAACAGCGGGCATATTTATAAAAGAAGTACGCCGCTGGTAAAAATTCATATTGCGCCCAACCCTAACCTGGGCATTTTAAAAACCTTGCAGGATAGTTTAAAAGCTAAAGCACCTGTTAAGGCAACCATCACCGTGAAAAAAGGACCGCGGCTTATTTATGGCATCGCCTGGTATTATTTCGTGCTGTATGGTTTGGCGGCGCTTTGCATACTGTACTTCGTTATTGATGTTTTAGTACGAATAATTAAAAAGATCCATGCGCGCTATAAAGCCTATTTACTGAGCGAAAAATATTGGTTCGGCAAATTCAGCCGCTCATCTTTAAAATATCCGGAACTGTTAAACAACCTGTATGCCTGGTGGGATCATTTTCCTGTTTTAAACAAGCGTTCATCAATCCAACTGGAAGCCAGGGAAAATCAATTGGATAACATCGACCAAGAAATGACTACTTATTATAAGCACCATTATGCTGACGGTGCTTCGGAAATAGATACAAGTTCCGATCTAAAAAAAGACATCAAAAAATACAGAGACAAAATTCTGCATTCTGGTAAGGCGGTAGTAAATAAACAAATCTCCATTAGCCAAACCGAATGGGAGAAATAGTTAACCATAAAATCAAATAATGTATATACTTAAACTATGAGCATATGAAAAATCCTAATCAAATCAAGCAGCTACTTATCGCGGCATGTGTAGTTATTATAAGTTGTACGGCATTATCGTTCAGCAATATAAAAACTATAGAAAAGAAGTCAGCGGTTGCAGCAGCGGGTGCCGATCCCCTCCCATCGTGGAATGACGGGCCACTGAAAAAAGCGATAATTGATTATGTAAGCAAAGTTACTACATCGGGCAGTTCAACATTTATCCCGGCTGAGGACCGCATTGCTACTTTTGACAACGACGGTACTTTATGGTCAGAGATGCCGACCATCGAGTTGGAATACGCAAAGCTGGCATTCAAAAAGATGATCCAGAAGAACCCTGAACTGGCCAAACAGCAGCCTTACAAAGCCATTATCGAAAAGGATAAAAAATACCTGGCTACTGTTGATGAATCAGTGTTGGTAGGTGTTATCTTAAAATCCATATCGGGTACAACCGAGGATGAATTCGACCGCTCGGTAAAAGCTTATTTTGATACTGCTCATTATGTTATTCAGCATAAAATATACCCCATACAGGATGCAACTTATAAACCGCAGATAGAATTATTGGAGTACCTGCGAGCCAATGGCTTTAAAACATATATATGCTCAGGCGGTACCATTGAATTTGTAAGGGCCATCTCACTTAAATTCTATAGCATCCCCAGTGAACAGGTCATCGGTTCAAAATTACAGTACACGTTTGATGAAACCTCGCACAAAATAATCAGACTTGGGAAAATTGCCTCCATATGCGATAAAGCAGGCAAACCCGTTAATATACAATGGCACATTGGCAAAGTGCCGGTTTTTGCCAGTGGAAATGTAAAGAGCGGCGGCGATATTCAGATGCTTAAGTTTTCGCAAACAAGCAAATATCCAAACTTTCAATTAATGGTGAACCATGACGATGGTGTGCGCGAGGTAGCTTATAAGGAAAAGGATAATGCCTCTTTAAATGCCTCAGCAGCCAATAAATGGCACGTGGTAAGTATGAAAAATGACTGGAAAACCATTTTTGCAATACCTTAATCAAAATTATATCTATAACTTTATCGTGTTACGTTTATCTGGAATGAAAATGATTAGTTTGAATACAAAATACAGGCTCGGAATTATGTCGGTGATCGCTTTACTGGTTGCACAATCATGTAAGGATCACAAGCAGCAAACCGAAACAAAAAAGGTAACGCAAACAGTTGTTATAAAAAAGAAATACCTGACGGATCAAAGCCTGTTCCCGAGAAATGCGGCGGCTTTTTGTCGGCCTACAGGGATAAAACGTTCTGATAGCGCCCTGTTTATGAATGGTGGTGGAAAGGATTTCAGGGAAACTATCTCCTACCCGGAACCAAAAACAATAGCTATCCCGGCAGGAATGAAATATATCCCCGGCGGTGAGTTCAGCATGGGGGGCGTCGACCCGGTTGGCATGGATGGTGGTGGCCACGAACAAATGAATGATGCGAGGCCGGTACACCGGGTGAAGCTTAATCCATATTATATGGATGCTACCGTAGTTACCAACAAGCAATTTGCCGCGTTTGTTAAAGCAACGGGTTATGTTACCGTAGCCGAGCAAAAACCAACACGTGCCGAATTCCCAAATGCACCCGAAGAAAATTTAGTGGCAGGCTCATTGGTATTTACCGCGCCGAAAGAAAAAGTGCCTTTAAATGATTACCTGCAATGGTGGGCCTATGTAAAGGGTGCTGATTGGAGGCATCCGCAAGGGCCAAACAGCAACATTATTGGTAAGGATAATTACCCCGTTATACAGGTTTGTTGGGATGATGCTGCCGCCTATGCCAAATGGGCCGGCAAACGTTTACCTACAGAGGCTGAATGGGAGTTTGCAGCAAGAGGCGGTTTATCCGGCAAATTATATGCCTGGGGAAATGTGTTAAAACCTAACGGCAAATGGATGGCCAATATATTCGAAGGTTCGTTCCCAAATAAGGATGCAGGTACTGATGGCTTTGTTGGCATAGCCCCGGTAAAATCATTCCCGGCTAATGGTTATGGTTTATATGATATGGCTGGCAACGTATGGCAATGGTGCAACGATTGGTACCGTACCGATTATTACTATACCCTTGCCAACAACCCGGTAAGCGTTAACCCACAGGGCCCGGCCAGTCCTTATGATGCTGAAGAACCTGATGCTAAAAAGAGAGTACAAAGAGGCGGCTCATTTTTATGTACCGATGAATATTGCACCCGTTACATGGTAGGCACCCGTGGCAAAGGCGATTCCCGCTCGGCATCAAATCATATTGGTTTCCGTTGTGTGATGGATGCAAAACCAATAGCCGATACCAAGGTGGCTGCAAACTGATCTGCTGAATAAATCATTATTAATAAAAGGCATAAATGCAAAAAGGCGTTTATGCCTTTTCTGTATACTGGTGGTTTATCTATTTCCTATATATTGAGGACAGATATTCGGAAGATCAGAATTTTGGCTAAAGCCTCTATCCATGGATTTTTCGTCCGTCCCATAAATGAGACGGCAATGAATAAATATTAAAATCACGCTGCTTTCATCATTGTCGTTGGCTTTAGCCAACGGATCACAAACAAGAATCTACAGGCTTTAGCCAAATCAAAGAGCCGACATTCATTTCACATCTCCCGCAACCCGTATATGACATTCACGCATTAAAAGCCTGTTTCTCTCCAAAAACCCATCAATTGCGTTGCATCTTTTGAATTGCAACATCTTGGCGGCTCCATTTCGCCTGTTCATTTTGCTAATGGGCTTACTTTGTATGGTATTATCACCCCAAACCATCTAAATACTTAAACAAAATGGGTAAGCAGGTAAAATGTATTTTATTACTGTTTTTTATTACTGCTCATTGCTTGCCGGCACACAGCCAGGCCTTACTGGCTATTTTGTTTGGTAAAAACATTCATAATGATAATCTTTCTTTAGGGGTTCATGTTGGTATCGAAACTTCTGATCTTACCAATACGCCAGGCTCCACACTATTACCCGGGCTTGCTATTGGCGCTTACACCAATGTAAAACTGAAAGGCAACTGGACCTTAAGTAACTATTTCATCTTTAAATCTTCGCGCGGAGCGGCAAATATCCCGCTTGATAATCAGCTGATCGCAGACGTACCGGGTGCTACCGATGCCAAATTAAAGCGAAAAATTACCGCTTTTGAATTAAGTCCGCTGATGCGCTATAATGTAACTCCTGAATTAAGTTTTGCCGCCGGGCCGCAATTGGCTGTACGCACCATATCGAAAGATGTGTATGACATATCGCTGCCCAATGATGGTAAGGAAACTATTACTTATGGCACAAGGGGCTACACCGATTGGATAGATGTAGACGGTGCACTGGATGTTCAGTACGCCTTTTACGAGGGTAAGGGAGTAAGGCTTAATCTTCGTTTTTCACAAGGCTTTGTAAATGTGTATGACAGCAAAGTACCGCTTAACGCTAAAAATCAGTACTTCCAGTTGGGGGTAGGTATCCCTATCGCCATTGGCAGCAGTAAAAAGTAAACAATTAAATCACATATATTAAAATTAAGCACTATGAAACGTATCTTTTTAACACTCCTTTTATCAGCATTTACTTATGTTGTATTTGCTCAGATTCAGAATGAAGATTTGGCTATTACCCAGGCCTATTTTCAAAAAGACAAGAAAGACCTGGTTAAATCAAGCTTAAAACTTAGCGAAGCACAAAGCCAGGCGTTTTGGCCATTGTATGATCAGTACGATGCAAAAAGACTTGCACTAAGCAATCAGCGCGCGCAAATCATTAACGATTACTTAAAAGCCTTTAAAACCCTTACCGGCGATGAAGCTATTGCCTTAACCAACCGGGTTTTTGCCAGTGATAAATCCTATCTCGACCTTAAAAAATCATATTTCAAAAAATTTGTAGCTGCCATAGGTGGTAAAAATGCCGCCAAGTTTTACCAGCTTGAAAATTACGTGCAGGAAGTTGTAAGGCTGAAAATTCAGGATAATATTCCATTTATCGGGGAAATACAAAAGAACGCCAAACAATAATACTTTATGCTAACGCGGATATTTATAGTAAGTATTTGCCTGCTGATACCTGTTTGTGTTTTGGCGCAAACAGAACAGGGGTTAAGTATAAAGGAGAGATATGTTGACAGCATTAAGCGGTCAACATATCCTTATACTTTTCCGGCATGGGGCCAAAAGATAGTAAAAAAAGGTATTGCCCTGCCACTGCCCGCCGGTGTAATGGCCAACTATTTTGCGGGTTCGCAACAAATAAATATCAGCGATCTGCAGGTAGGCTTTAATGGCGGCCCGCTGGTGTCTTTGAATTTTATAAAATTTGGCGAGGTTAGGGCAAACTTTCAATCGGTAAGTACCCGGGTTGATCTGTGGGTGCTTCCCTTTGTAAACGTCTATGGCATTTTTGGCGAAACATTTGCAAGTACCAATGTTAATATAAGCGCGCCATTCACATTCTCAAGCGAAGCAAAATTTAAAGGGCCAACTACCGGAGTAGGTATATCTGTAGGCGGCGCTATACGCGGCATGTTTTTTATAGCCGATTATAACAATACCTGGTCGTTTTTGGATAAGATAGAGGGTGCCGTTTACACGCAGTCGGTTAGCCCACGCTTAGGGCGTGCTTTCAGCTTTAAGGATCATCCCTACCGGAACGTTACTTTTTGGGTTGGCGCATCGGGCATTTTCATAAATCGTACCACACAAGGCACCATTAATTTAAGCGACCTTAACCCAAGTATCTCGCAGCAAACACTGGATGATATTAAAAATGAAACGGCTGCCTGGTTTCAAACCCTTACACCGGCTCAAAAAATAGTAACCAAGCAAATAGCGCAAGCCATCTCCGATAAATTTGCCGGGCTCGATGTAAAGGATGCGACGATCTCTTATTCATTAATTAAACGGGCAACCAGCCATTTCAGCATGCTTACCGGTGGTCAATTCCAGTTAAATCCCCGCTGGCAGTTCAGATCAGAGGTCGGTTATTTAGGCGGCAGATCATCATTCTTAGGTTCAGTTAATTACAGGTTCGGATTATAAAAATCTATGCAAAAACTAAACTACATACCACTTTTAATTATGCTGCTTGTTTGCGCATACACAGATAAGATTGCTGCCCAGGATAAGGAAAAGCACAAGATAAGTATGAAGGATTCGCTCGATCATGCTTTTGATATGAGCGATTACATGATCTATTCAAATGGTTTTCTTGTGGTGCCGGTCCCTATTACTGAGCCATCGCTGGGCGGGATAGGCGGCGCGTTAGTACCTGTTTTTTTAACAAAGCGAGACCCTGTAATTGATACTGTAAACGGCAAGGTGAGGGTGAGGCGTATTAACCCCGATATGACGGGCGCTATTGGCATGTACACTGCAAATAACAGCTGGCTGGTGGGTGGCTTCCGTTTCGGAACATTTGCAAAGCCGGGCATTACTTACCGTGTAATGGCGGCCTACGGCGATTTAAATCTTACTTTTTACCATACCTTCCCCCATTTAGGCGAGCAGAGTTTTAACTTCAACTTTGAAACAGTACCTATTTATATACAAGCCCTTAAGGAATTTAGTAATCCTAAATGGAGCGCGGGAATACAATATCTTTTCTTAGACACCAAAATATCGGCAGCAAATGATTCCCTGTCTTCTTTTGTTACTAAAAGGGAGGTAAAAAGTACCGTTAGCCAGTTAGGGGGTGTTATTCAGTACGATGGGCGGGATAATATATTTACGCCAAATAAAGGTGTCCGGGTAGAAGCTGATTTCTTTTGGTCGGGCAGCGCTATAGGGAGCGACTATAATTCCTGGCGCATCAATTATTCGGCTATCGGCTATACACCGCTTACACCCAAATTTATTGGCGGTTTGCGGATAGAGGGGCAGCAATCGCTGGGTAGTCCGCCTTTTTACATGCTGCCGTTTATCGATTTGCGGGGCGTACCATCAGCACGGTACCAGGGCAATGCAACGTTATTATCAGAAGTAGAAACCCGCTGGGATTTCTACCGCCGCTGGAGCGCCGTTTTTTATGGCGGCACAGGCCTCGCTTACGACAACTGGAGCAATATGTTCGAAAATCCTTTGGTATACAGTTATGGCACCGGTTTCAGGTACCTGATAGCCCGAAAATTTGGGCTGCGGATGGGAGCCGACGTAGCCCGCGGACCTGAAAAATTCGCTTATTATATTGTTTTCGGCAGCAGCTGGTTCAGATAAATAAATGATTAACTTTAATATAATACCACTTAAAAACCTATAAATCATGAAAAAGACAATAAACTTAAACTTAGTGCTGCTGTTAGCACTGTTTATCTCAGCCTGTGGTTCAACCACCTCAATAACAGGGTCGTACAAAGCGCCAGGCGTAACCACGGTATCTTATAAAAAGATCTTTGTATCCTCCCTTAACTCCGATCCATCTATCAGGCAAACTGTTGAAAGCAATATTGCCAATTATTTAAACAGTAAAGGGTATGCAGCAGTTAAAAGCACGGATGTGTTCCCTGTTAGTTTTCATTCATCCGGCAGCGATAAAAACCAGGATACTGTACTAAGCAGGATTCGCGCGACTAACTGCGATGCCATCTTAACCATAGCAATGGTGAATAAAGAAACAGCAACCAGATATGTACCCGGCAGCGGCGGCGTGTATCCTTACGGCGTAGGCTATTATGGTACATTTGGCGCTTACTATGGTTATGGCTATAACAGCTTTTACTCTCCCGGCTATTACACTACCGATAAAATCTATTACCTGGAAACCAACTTATATGATGCAGCCACAGAAAAACTGGTATGGTCGGCACAATCAAAAACCTACAATCCATCCAGCTTAGATGATTTTTTACAAGGTTATGAAAAGGCAATGACACAACAGGTTGCTAAAGATAACCTGATCACTCCTGCAGGTAAATAGATATATCTGGTTACTCCATTTTCAATTTCCTCCCTCGGGAGGGGCGCGGTGGATGTGTTGTGGCAGGGAGGGGTTTCTTAAGCATGTATGACAAGACATCTTCCCGCCACAACACTTTTTTTATTATCAGCCTGGTATTTTAAAAGAGGAGCTATTTCAATCCTCACCTTAAATAGCCTTCAAACTAATATCCCGAGGAAGATTATACGTCTTTTTATTTCTTAAATCCCGATTTGATATTTAAGGAGATATCCAACCTGTTGCATCTTTTGAAATGCAACGCATTAGCCATGTGTTTCATGTGTTTTGAACTCCCGTTCAATTTACTTTGTACTTGTCTTTCAGCCCATTCACATAACACGCTAACTATAAAATATCATCATGAAAAAATTATGGATCGCTTATGCCCCGCTTTTATTGCTGATTGCTTGCGGGCAAAATAAACAGAGTAGTACTAATACAACTACCGCAACCGACTCTACCACCAGCACTACCGAGGTGATTAAAGACACCATTGCAGCACTGCCGGGCCCTGTGCCAAATACGGTAATGTCTGACGAGTATGTAAAACACATTGCAGCTATAGCCTATTTATGGGGTTGGCCGATGACAAACCTGCATAACAGAAGATCGCTGTTTGAAAAACTGCCGGAAGCCGGTTATATAGGCGGCATTGTGCCTGCGGCACCTTCAAACCAGATATGTATGCTTACAGATTATGTTTCGCCTTTGGAACGAGCGGTAGCTTGTCCTAATCAGGATGTAGTTTATGGTTTTTCTCTTACTGACTTTACCAAAGATGCTGTTATAGTACAAGTGCCCGATTTTGGCGACCGGTTTTGGGTTTACCAGGTTTGTGACGAACGTACTGATGGCTATGCTACCATTGGGAAAATGTATGGCAGCAAACCCGGTTTTTATTTATTAACCGGCCCAAATTGGAAGGGTAAAGTTCCGGATGGCATTGAAAAGGTTTTTAAATGCGGTACAGATTTAGGCGTGGTAATTCCGCGTGCTTTTCAGAGTGATGATCCTGCCGATAAGGCTGCCATACAACCTTTAATTAAACAGGTACTGGTATATCCTTTAAGCCAGTTTGATGGAAAAATGAAAAGCAAGGATTGGAGCAAAGCGCCTAAATTCCCTACAGATGCAAGTGCGAGCGGCGAAACGGAAACCAAATGGGTGAAACCGGAAATATTTTTTGATGAACTGCCCGCTATACTAAAAGAAGTACCCGTTAGACCAGGAGAAGAAGCTTTATACGGACAGATGCAAGCCCTATTAGCTGCCGCACAGAAAAGTCCGCACATTAAAGCACTTATACAACAAGCTGCAATTGACGCGGATAAAAATATGATAGATCCCTTATTTCAATTTGTTAACGTAGGTTATGAGGTAAATTATAAGTGGCGGACACAGCGCAACGGGGCACAGTTTGGCACCGATTATTTAACAAGGACAGCCTGTGCAAAAGCAAATATTTTTGTGAACAAACCTGTTGAAACAAAATATTTTTACCAGGATCTGGATTCTTCAGGTGTACGACTAAACGGCAATAATAAATACGCTATAACTTTTGCCAAGGGCGAAATACCCCCCGCTAAAGGGTTTTGGTCGCTCACCTTATATAACCAGCATCACTTTTTCTCGCCCAACCAATTACAACGCTATTCACTCGGCACAAAAAATAAAAACCTGCAATACAATGCCGATGGCTCATTAACATTATATGTACAAAGCACTCCGCCCGAACAAAGCAAAATGAGCAACTGGCTCCCTGCACCAAAAGAACCGTTCTCCTTATACATCAGGTGCTACTGGCCCGAGGATCGTGCGTTAACCGACTCATGGACACCTCCGCCAGTACTAAAAATGTAGCGGCGGTAACATATTGGTAAAACAGCAATACGATTTAAAATACCTATTAAAAAATCACAAACATGCGCTTAAAAATCATTTTATGTTCGCTGGGATTGACATTGCTGGGCACAACTTTACACGCCCAAAATATTGATACCGCTGCGCTGTACATTATGCAGCGGATGACCAGCACTTTAAAAAGTATTACCTCCTGCTCGGTACATGTACAGGCTTTTTATGATACACCTACCGATAACCTGGGCCTCATAAAACGATCAAAGGATGAAACCGTTTATGCCCATTTCCCCAACCAGTTAATGATTGATAACAGGGAAGAAAATGAACGCCATGCCTTGATATACAATGGCAAGCAAATGGTTTATTATTCGTACGATAATAACGATTACAGCACCATTGATAACGTACCGGCAACAACTTTAGAGGCTATACAGGTGCTGAGTAAAACCTATGGCATTGAGGTGCCCGCGGCAGATTTCTTTTACCCGTCATTTCCCGAGGATATTAAATCAACGGCCATGACGCTTTCGCTGCTGGGCACATCAATTATAAATGGCGAGGAATGCTTTCATATAGCTGGCCAGGATTCAACCATGAGCTACCAGTTCTGGATCCATAACGACCCTTTGTTTTTACCGGCCAAAATGGTAATTATATATAATAACCGGCCCGGTGTACCGCAGTACGAGGCCATGTACACCAACTGGAAACTAAACATTGATATCCCCGCATCCATATTTGAGTTTGTGGTACCGCCTAACTCGCAAAAAATAGCAATTAAACCAACAGCCGATCAATAGTAACATTAATAAGGTATTGCCATGAAGAACTTCATTAAACAACAAGGCCCTGTTATAATTACATTGGGGCTTGTATTATTTATTTTTTTATCGAACAGAACATTTGCGCAGCGTTTTCATCATGGAGGTTTCCGTGGCTTTGGAGGCGGCGGTGGTGGTTTTGGTGGCGGCAACTTTCACGGCGGGGGCACACGCCCGGGCACGGGAGGGGCAGGTACGCGTAAACCAGTAAATCCTCACCCTAATCCAAATCCGGGGCCGGGGCCTTCACCCGGACCGCATCCCGAGCCGGGACCAAACCCGGGACCCGGACCACATCCTCCCGGACCCGGACCGGGGCCTCATCCTCCCGGGCCGCCACCTCCTCCGCATCCATATTACCCGTACAGGCCTATCCCAATAGTTCCGCTACCATATGTGTATCATCCATTTGTGCCGTTTTACTGGGGGCCATACTGGCATCCAATAGGTTTCTTTGTTGCAACGCTAACCACGGCAGCCATTATTATCAGTATTGAGAATGAACAGTACCATTACGATGAGGGTGTATATTATGTAGAAAGTTCGGGCGGCTACAAAGTAGTTCCGGCTCCGGTTGGCGCTACGGTAAGTTCGTTACCCAATGGGTACACTACCGTGTTAACCGGCGGTAATACTTATTATTACTTTGGCGGTGCTTATTATGTAAAAATCAGCTATACATCATACAAAATAGTTGCCCCGCCCGAAGGTGCAACAGTAACACAATTGCCACAAGGCGCTGCCGAAAAAGAAGTTGATGGTAAAAAATATATGGTGTATAACAATACTTATTACCAGCCCATATCACAGGATGGTAAAGATGCTTATGAGGTAGTAGTTATCAGTAAATAGTAGTAGTGTTAGTTTGGTTTCAGCAGTGCTTGTTTAGCCCTGCTAAACATTTTCTCTTACAAATGATAAAATGTGCCTCTTTTAATGACCAAATGGTATTAACTCATGGCCCAATCGCACAGTTTTACGCACCGTAAAACACGTTCACATGTTGTATTATGTTTCACATTCTAATTTGAAACAAAAAAATGAAACATCAATTATTCCCAAAAGGAATAATTATTACCTTTAAAAGAAATTATTATCGCATAGGGCAACAATCAATTAAAATTGATCCTATAGCTATAATTGTTAACCGGAACTTAATATGTAAACGCAATTTTGATGCAATAAAACCCTTATATTAGTTAAAACGTTATCACACAATCCCCTACGTTTACCTATGATACAAAGCGAGTTATAAATATAACTATTATAATCAGCAATGTTTCATTTTTTCCGGAGTAAAAAGAAACTGAATTAATCAGCGGTTCGTTTACATCGTCCTTGTGCCTATAGTACTGTATAATGGCATAAATAATAGCCCCTATATTATTTATCGACTTGTTTCAAATTATAATTATTATGAAATATTAATAAATGAAACAATAATATTCCAATAAGTTGTAACCATTAATTAATGGGCTCCGTATCAAAACTAAATGAAAACACTAAACCTATGGATTCAAAACTTCTACCGTTCTTTTTCTTTTCAACAGGGTTGGCAGGATTAGGAGTATCAGTAATACTGATCTCCTCTAAAAAATACATATACCAAAACTTCTATTTAAGTTTATGTATATTTAGTTTATCAATATGCGCTATCTATAACTTTTGCTATACCGTAGGCTCCCTCCCCGATTTTCCTTCGCTCTTTATCGTCGCTAAATCTATTATTTATTTAATAGCCCCATGTGCTTACCTATACATCCGTAATATATTTAACCCCTTAAACCAATACCGTAAATATGATTGGTTAAACTTTGTTCCATTTGCAATAGTACTATTGGTTTTAACCAATGAAAGCCTCCGCAACCCTCAGGCTATTCAACAAGCCCTGGCCGATAGTTCTATTAATTGGTTTGTTAATGTTAAGCATGCCGGTTTGTATTATAACCTATCCATCGCTAAATCTTTATTATGGATCTATTACACCGTACTCCAAAGCATCTGCATTATAAAGTTTGAGCGTAAACGGCACCTGATCCCAACGCATTACAATTACCGTTTAGTAAATTGGATAAAAATTTTCAATATTACGCTGATCATTTTATTCACTTTATTGCTGGTTCAAAGAATCATCAGCGTAAGCTTTATCAGTGTTAATTTTGTAAGCGATACCACCATGTCGTTTATTTTACTGCTGGTGCTGGCTTTTTTAATTGCTAACCCACACATTCTTTACAGCCTTGAACAGGCCGGGCTTAACCTGGCTAATTATACGCACCCTTCTGCCTCTTCATCAGTTCAAAAAACACATGCAACTATACTTGAAAGTGATAAAGACCTCGGCATTAAGCAATTGTTCAATTCAAAAAAGAAGGATGAATACCTGCTTATTCTGGATAATATAATCAGTCAGACAAAGCCTTACCTCAACAAGGGGATAACTGTTAAGGATCTTTCGGAACAGACAGGCATACCCGCCCATCATTTATCAAATTTAATAAGCAGCGAGTTTAACCTGCATTTCCAGGATTTTATTAACCAACGAAGGATAGAATACCTCAAAAATCATATTGAGGACCTGGAATGGAAACAATTAACCCTTGAAGGTATTTGCTGGGAAATAGGGTTTACCTCGCGCACCACATTTTTCAGGGCATTTATAAAATTTACGGGCCTATCGCCTTCAGAGTATTTTAATACATTAAAAAAGCATAATCACAGCGCATAACAGTGTTTTCTCATCAAACCAATCTCTTCGGGTTTGTTTAGTGCTGATATTAGGGTAATCAGCACCTTCATAAAAGGCCAGGTCAATCCCGATCTGGTCTTTGTTTTAAACTACTTTTTCAGATGCGTTGTATATGTTAGACTATTGTCATTCTTAAACACACAAAAGCAACATGGTTGCTTTTGTGTGTTTAATTTGTACCTTTGCCCCCCTCAATTGTTATCAACTTATATTTAACCGCCGTGATCATTCTAATCTGCATAGCTACTTTCGTTTCAACCCTACTGGGCGGATTATTAGCTTTAAGATTTCACAATAAATTATACCTCATATTGGGCTTTAGCGCCGGCGCAGTTATAGGCGTAGCTTTTTTTGATCTTTTGCCTACGGCGATTGAACTCGCCGCTAAAACTTATGGCATAAGGGAAGTTACCGCAATGGCAGGCCTTGGCTTCGTGATCTATTTATTGCTCGATCGTTTGGCTTTTCACTTTAATCAGCATAAAATAAATAATAACGCAAGTGCCAGTTTAAGGGGCAAAATTGCAGCCCTTTGTTTAACACTGCATAGCTTTTTGGATGGTATGGCTATAGGACTGGCTTTTCATATATCATTAGCCATTGGCAGCCTGGTGGCCGTGGCAGTTTTAGTGCATGATTTTGCTGATGGCATTAATACAACCAACGTTATATTAAAAGAGAATGGCAGCAGGCGCAATGCCTTTAAATGGGTGGTAACAAATGCCATTGCTCCCCTATTGGGCGCATTATCTACCTTGTTTTATAAATTACCGGCAGAAAACCTGGGATTGTTGTTAGCACTTATCTCCGGTTTCTTCCTATATATTGGTGCCAGCGATTTCCTGCCCGAAAGCAAAGCAAGGCACCCTAAACTGATCACGTTATTCATGACCACTTTGGGGATCCTTACCTTATATATAGCTATCCGTATTGCCGAAGCATAAAAAAAATGCACAGCCGTTAACTGTGCATTCATCCTTATTTTTTTTGATCTTTAGATACCTATCTTTTTCTGTATATCCTGTGGGATTGCACCTTTATGTAGTAAAAAGGCAGTAGTTTTATATTGTACAAAAGCCTTGGTTACATAAATATAACCCTTATAATCGTTACTTGGGCCCCATGAGTTTTTAACAATATAATACTCTTTGCCATTCTGATCTTTTGCTAAACCAACAATGTGCATACCATGGTCGTCGGTAGTTGAGTAATTGTCAAATGCCTGCTGGCGTACTTCAGGGGTTATTTTCAATTCAGGTTTGGGGCCGTTAAACATTTCATCTTTTTGTTTAGCGGTCATTTCATCATAAGGTACTTCAGGTACAAAGGCCACACCATTATTCCAGCTGAAACTTTTTTCACTTACATCGGTTGCCCATGCCACTGTGTAACCCTTTTTTAAAGCGTTATCAATTATAGTGGTCACATCATTTAACTGCAGGTTATAAACCTGATCGAACGACCAGTTATCAGGCACTAAAAGTGTAAATTTCTTGTAATACGGATGATCTGTAAACGATGAAAACTCTATATAATCATCAGGATTGATGCCTACTACCTGCTGTGCAAATGTTTGGGGGGTGTATGTTTTACCATCATAAGTAAAGCTTTCGGGCACTTTACCTAAATAGGCATCAATAGCAGCCGTATAAGCGGTAATCCAGTTTGGGGTTAGCGTGCCATTATGGTTTTCAACTACTGCCTTCAATATGCCTTCCATTACGGCTGATAGTTCACCAAATTTGTTAACGGTTGTACCATAATTTAAGCCACTATATACGCTTTCAGGTATAGCGCCATATTTACGGTACATATTAATTACATCATGCGATTCGCCGCCATCACCCAATGATACTGCTCCATGCATGCGCACATAGTTCTTCCCTTTTTCAATGTAAGCACAACGTGCGCTATATATGGGCGACAGGTTAACCTGCGGCTTGCCCATGCGGATCATTTCCGACTCCAGAAATGAGTTTGTTGAGTAACTCCAGCAAGTACCTGATGACCCCTGGTTTTTTATAGAAGTGTTCTCCAGGTTAATGATCTCGGTAAACCTGAACTTTTGTTTACTGCTATCACTTTGATTTGTTTTTAATGAGTTTACCAGGTTATCCTGCGCATGCAGGCAAATTGTAGAAACAGCAAATAGCGCTGTAAATAAGAAATGTTTAATTTTCATTTACTTGTTTTAATATATTATGAGGTCAGTTGCTTACAACAAAAAAGCGCACGATTAACGTGCGCTTAAGCTATAATTTGCAATAATATAAGTTTTAATCCTTTTTGCGATAAAATATCATCATTTACACCAATCAGGAATAAAACTATGATCCTTATTTCACTTCATCCAACTGCAACACCACACTGGTGCGCCCTTCATTTACGTCGGGATTAACACCAACCGCCATCAGGAAATCGCCTGTAAGTACCAGGTTATCCTGGATTGATGATTTTGCACCTCCATACAGGTTAATTTCCTTAACCAGGTATTTTTTCTGCGGATCGAGTCCCTTCAGCCTTATAGGGGCTTTTGTGCCGCTGTTATACCTGTTATTAACCAAATAATTAAACACCACTGCCTGCGATTTTGAACTATTCACATACATTAATGATGCGGCATCATTATCCCATGGGCTTTGCAGCCGGTACTGGTCGCCATGCCATATAATATCTTTCAGGTTATCGTAGTTCTTTAATGCTTCGTGGCAGAAATCAAGTTCCTGTTCATTTAGCTTGCTTACCACAATATCAAAACCCAGTCTGCCCATCATGGCTACATCAACCCTGTATTTTATAGGTTCCTTACCCCAGTTGGTTACGTGGTTTGAACTGGCAATAGCCGGGAAAAAGTACGAGTATTCCCATTGTATATATACGCGTTCCAAAGGCTCTGTGTTATCGCTTGGCCAGTATTCGGTAAAATATTGCAGCGCGCCATAATCAACCCGGCCGCCACCGCCCGAGCACAGCATCATAGGCACTTTAGGGTATTTCGCACGCATCCGTGCCATCACGTTATATAATCCTCTTCCGTAATCAATATATAAATGCGACTGATCCTTTTTCAAATAGCTGGAATAAGCGTTATATATAACCGCGTTGCAATCCCATTTAATATAAGCCAGGTTTGGGTTTTTAATGAACAGGCTATCAACTATGCTAAATACATAATCCTGCACTTTAGGGTTAGTCAAATCGAGTACCAGTTGGTTCCTGAAATATTTTTCTGGGCGGTTAGGCTGCTTGATCACCCAATCCGGATGCTTGTGATACAGATCGCTGGCAGGATTAACCATTTCAGGCTCTATCCAGATGCCGAACTTTACACCATCAGCCGTTGCCTCTTTTACTAACGAACCTATACCGTTTGGCAATTTCTTTTTATTTTCCTGCCAATCGCCAAGGCCTGCATTATCACCATTTCGTGGGTATTTATTGCCAAACCAGCCATCATCCAGCAAAAACAGGTCGACTCCGAGTTTTTTGGTATCCTTTAACAGTTCCTTTAGTTTATCCTCATTAAAATCAAAATAGGTCGATTCCCAATTGTTCAGCAAGGTAAGCCGCTGGCCTTCGCCATCAACAATTTTATACTTACATGCCCAGCTTTGCAGTTTACGGCTGGCATCACCCTTACCATGATCGGAATATGTGTACAGGAAAGCAGGTGTAGTAAATTCTTCGCCCGGTTTTAAATGATATTCAGATGCGGCATTGTTCATACCGGCTATCAATCTTAAATTATTGGCAGGGTCTAACTCAAAATCGATCTTGAAGTTAGCCGACCATTCCATTGCGCCGTACAATACCTTACCCTCATCCTCGGTTGCCGGTTTATCCAGCGATACCATAAAGGCCGATGATTCATACAGATCGGCACGGGCACCCAGTTTGGTATCGATAGTTTTGATGCCGTGTGTAAGTTTTGATTCTTCGGGCTGCATTTCTGATGCCCAGTTGCCATGGTACTGTTTCAGCCAAAAGCCATCCGCTTTTAAATAAAGGTTAGCCGATGCGAATTTGCTTAAGGTAACGGTTCCTTTTTCATGATGCTCAATTACCGACCATTGTTCGGTAACATCCTCCTTAAAAAAGGTTTTATAACACAGCTTTACCTGGAAATCATACACGGGATCTTTCAGCGTAACCGTTAACAACGAAACGTCATCATCAATTTTTGTAACCGCATGACTTACATAAACCAGGTTTAGCGAAGTGTTGCCATCGGCATGAATAACAGTGATAGCCGGTTCAGATAAATTAGTTGAACCCGATGGCGTATAGGCATCATTAAGAATACCCGAATCATCGCTTTGCTTATACATACTTTGTATCTGCGTGTACTCATTGGGGTTATTAAGCTTTGTACCTAAATAAACCATTTTCAGATTTTTATCTGCATCGGTTTGTAATACAATGGCGTTGTGCTGTGTTTCAACCGGTATGGTTACTATTTGCGCGGTGGCAAAGCCGGTTATAAATACTGAGTTAATAAGTACCAGGGCCGATACTATGTGTTTTTTACAAGCTGTAATCATGCTAAATTTTCAGGTAAATGGTTTTTATTATTGGTTGGCTTATTGTTGGTTGGTATTATATCCTATGCTATTAATCCTCGCAAATTAATAACAATAAAACATAATAATTACTTAATGTTGAATTTTATATGTTTGCGAGACATTTATTAATTCAATTATAAAACATAATCTGCAAATAATAAAATCTGTTTACTAAAGTTCATTAAATCGTGGTGAGGAATCTGGAGTTTTTTGTAAGAAAACAAGACCTTATAAAATAAGTAAAGCCCCTGATGGGCAGGGGCCTTTACTAACCAATTATAAACCTAAATTATGAGAAGACTTTTCTAGTGTTTTTCAACAGTGTAAAGATAACACCATTAAAAACAATTTCCTAATTTATTTTCAATTATTTTTAATGTTAATTGCATAAGTTTGTTTTAATGGCAACAATTGAAACAAAACATTACCAACATCATAATTTTTCAATTATTATTTACTTTTTATATTTTGAAACAAAAATCTGTCAGAAAAACGTCAGTTTAGGTTATTAAGTATAAAAAACATGCCACATTTTTATTTTTCTTAAAAAAACACCCGAAAACCAAGTTAAAAAGTGCAAAATATCTCTTTTTCAATAAAAAATTGCTCAAAATTCTATTTTGAAAGCGAATTTTATAAAAAATATGCTTCAATAGATTATTTCTCCACCAATGTTATTAAGATGATGGCATAGAAAAATATTACGTTCAGTATACATCAACATTAAAATGCTTTCCCATTTTTGCACAGATATTTTAAAATTCATCAATGACATCCAGTCCTGCCACGAAAAAAACACCCGAACTTACTTCCTTTACCTTATGGATAATGACTATTACCACCTGCCTTGTGGTGGCAAATATTTATTATAACCAACCTTTACTGGGAGATATTGCACACAGCTTTAAAATAAGTAACGGAATTGCCGGTCGGGTATCAATGATCACCCAAATGGGTTACGCGGCAGGCATGTTCTTTATTGTGCCGCTTGCCGATATGTTCGAGCGCAAAAAACTAATGCTGTATACTTTTGCGGCAGCTATTGTTGCACTGTTAGCAGCGGCCATGGCTCCGGATATTAATTTACTCATATTGGCCAGTTTTTTAGTCGGCATGGCATCACTTATACCGCAATTGCTTATACCCATGGCTGCCCATCTGGCAAAACCCGAGGAAAGGGGCAAAAAGATTGGTGTAGTAATGAGCGGCCTGTTAATAGGTATCCTATTATCGCGTACCATAAGTGGTTTTATCGGCGCGCATTTTGGCTGGAGAGCCATGTTTTATATAGCAGCCGGTTTAATGGTGCTGATGCTGCTAATGGTATTTTTCTTTTTACCGGAGGTTGAACCGGATTATAAAGGCACTTACAAAAACCTGATGAAATCGCTCGTTCATCTTTTCAAGGCTGAACCTAAGTTAAGATTCGCCGCATTAAGGGGTGCTTTATGTTTTGCCTGCTTCAGTGCATTCTGGACCACCATTGTTTTCCTGCTGAAAGAAAATTTTAACATGGGCAGCGATGTAGCAGGGTTATTTGGTTTGGTAGGCGCTTTTGGTGCCATAGCGGCGGGTTTAATGGGCAGGCTGAGTGATAAAATGGATCCGTTTAAATTATCCTTCTTTACACTATTGTTGGTTTTAGTATCATTTGTGGTATTCATATTTTCGGGGCATAGCATAATTGGGCTGGTAGTTGGTGTAATAATACTGGATATGGGTGTTCAGGCTACCCACATTTCAAACCAGGCCATCATCTTTTCGCTGGATGCCGCCGCGCGCAACCGTATCAATACTATATATATGGTATCTTATTTTTTGGGAGGCGCTGCAGGTACGTTCTTAGTTAGTTCGCTTTGGGGCAATTTCCATTGGGCGGGCGTGTGTGTGGCAGGTATGGTGCTATCAACAATAGCCATAATTGTACACCTGCTTAACCATAAAAGTATGCAAAATAAGTCTACCGGTGTATAGTGCTGACTACTGTACACAACACTCCTGTTATAAATTTTACTACAAAATAGCTTCAAATACCATTTTATAAATCGGTATAAAATTGGCGTTTTTGGCTGATTTACATCTTATTGTAAAAATAATCTTATTTAATGATGACTATTTTTTGATGCAGCTACAGCTTTGGCATTAATTTGGAATAGTACACATCAAACGACACTATTATGGTACCTCAAAAAAAAGATAATCAGAAAGTGGAAGAGCAAAAATGGGAAAACCCATTAAACCCGGAAAAACCCGGGGATGCCCGCGACCAGGAACAATTGCTAAGGCAATACAAGGAAGCAAAACGAAGAAATGAGAATTTAACAGATACTGATACTAACAAAAAGAACGACTAAATTTTAACCCTACATACCATGAAAACATATAACAAACCAGCAACAAGCAAATTAGTAGCCCGTTTTGACAAGGAATTAAAAGAGTTAATAATGAACGACTTAAAAGCTTTTAAAGCAAAACAACAATACACAATTGATAGCAAACTTGCTGCTTAATTATATAAAACGTATTAAACCGACAAAAACATCTACCTATGAAAACTTATAATAAACCATCAACAAGTAAATTAGTTGCACGTTTTGATAACGAACTTAAAAACCTATTAATGGAAGACCTAAAAGCTTTCAGAGATAGAAACAAATTTGTAACCAGCAACAAACAGGTACCTGCGCAGCAACAAAGCGTGGCAGCCTGATCGATATATACATCTACCTTTCTACCATTTTTACATTACCTATGAAAACGATAGAGCCCCGCATTTTGCAGGGCTCTATTTTTTTGCGGCGTATTTTATAATTAAAGCTGCGGTTTTTGCAGAGGCACCGGGCTGGCCCATCCGTATATCAAGTTCATCATAATTGCTGAGCATGGTATCGCGGTAAGTTTTATTATTGATGATCAGATCGAGTTCAGTAGCAATAGTTTGCGGGGTACAATCCTGCTGGATCAGTTCCTTCACCACCCGTTTATCCATAATGAGGTTAACCAGCGAGATGAATCGTATTTTCACCAGCATACGCGCTATGCCGATAGATATAGGGTTACCCTTATAAACCACCACCTGCGGCACGTTAAACAAAGCGGTTTCCAGGGTTGCAGTGCCCGACGCTACGATAGCGGCATCCGCATTAGTTAACAGATCATAGGTGGCATTGAATACTACAGGGATCTTTTTATCACCCAAAAACTGCGTGTAAAAATCAGCATTAAATGAGGGTGCACCGGCTATTACAAACTGATGATCGGCAAACTGCTCTGTCACACCCAGCATATCCGGCAATAAACGGCTGATCTCCTGTTTACGGCTGCCGGGCAGCAGCGCAATTATTTTCTTTTTGGCCAGATGGTTATGCTCATAAAACTCAGCGTCAGGTTTAAATGCCGCGGTAGCATCCAGCAGTGGGTTACCCACGTAATCAACCTGCATACCCCATTGTTTGTAAAAACCAACCTCGAACGGCAGGATACAGAACATATGGTCGACCACCTTTTTTATCTTCAGCACCCGCTTCTGGTTCCAGGCCCAAACTTTGGGCGAAATATAGTAGCAAACCAACAGGTTGTTCTTTTTAGCGTATTCGGCTATTTTTAGGTTGAAGCCGGGAAAGTCTATCAGTATTAAAACATCAGGCTGATAAGCACTAATATCCTGCTTGCAGAAAGCAATATTTTTCAGCACCGTTTGCAGGTTAGCTACTACTTCAATAAAACCCATAAAGGCCATATCGGCATAATGCTTAACCAGCGTGCCACCCTCGGCCTGCATCAGGTCGCCGCCAAAATAGCGGAACTCTGCCTGCGGGTCGCGCTCTTTAAGGGCCTTCATTAAGTTGGCCCCATGCAAATCGCCGGATGCTTCACCTGCTACTAAATAGTATTTCATGGGTTAATTGTATTGTGCAAGCTACACATTAAAGGTCCAGCTATTTAATATAGGCATGGCATGGTAGGCCGTCATATCAAACTGTACCGGCACAACCGACACATAATTATGTTCCAATGCCCATACATCCGTGTCCTCACCGGCATCATTTAGTTGAAAAACACCTGTCAGCCAGTAATAAGGGCGTTTATGCGGATCGATACGCTCATCAAACTCCTCTGCCCACTTGGCATTAGCCTGTCGGCAGATCTTGATCCCTTTCAAATCTCCTCCTGCCGGGAAGTTCACATTCAGCAATGTAGCCGGTGGTAAGCCATTTTCTAAAACCTGCAAAGCAAGCTCGCGCACATATTTTTTGCAATGACTAAAATCAGCCTTCAAGGTAAAATCATCCAATGAAAAACCTATTGACGGGATACTCTCAATAGCCCCCTCAACCGCTGCCGACATCGTACCCGAATACAACACGTTAATAGAGTTATTTAACCCATGATTGATACCTGAAACACACAGATCTGGCTTTTCGCCTTTGAAAACGGAGTTAACGGCCAGCTTTACACAATCAACCGGGGTACCCGAGCAGCGGTACATTTCAACGCCTTCGTAAATATCAACCTTATCAAAACGCAGCGGCTTGCCAATGGTAATAGCATGCCCCATACCCGACTGCGGACTATCAGGTGCTACCACTACTACCCTGCCGAGCTCTTTCATCACATCAATTAAAGCTTTTATACCGGGAGCGGTTATGCCATCGTCGTTTACAACAAGTATGGTGGGTTTGGTAGATTTTTTCATTAGCACAAAATTAGTTATATTTATGTATGCTTACTGCCGAAAAGAAAATTACACTTGAAGAGTATTTGCAGTTGCCGATTGGGGCACCATTTCAATATATTGACGGCAGGCTAGTTGATTGGCCTTCGAGAACGCCAATTCACCAATTTGTGTTAGGTCAAATTTGCCAAACGTTAGGAAATTATAGTGATCTAACGCAAAACAAAGGCTGGTTCATTATTGGTCCTATCGAGGTTATATTAGACAATTATAATTCTTACCAATCAGATTTTGTATATGTTGCTGTCGATAAAACTGAAATCGTAAAAGATTATATATACGGTGCTCCCAATATGGTTATTGAAGTATTATGGGACAAGAATGCATATTATGATCTGCGTCCCAAAAAAGACACTTATGAAAAACACGGAGTAAAGGAATATATTATATTTGACCCTATTGAAGAAACGGCTGAACTGCATATGCTTCATGATAACACTTATAAACTTCATCAAAAAGCATATAAATCAGATGAATTAACATCAATAGTATTACCCGGTCTCACATTTAATTTGAGTAAGATATTTCGGGACATCTAATAATTATGTGTGATCAACTCATAACCCATATCCGCAAGTTTGTTCCACTAACCGATGATGAGGCTGAACTTATCTCCTCCAAGATCATACTCCAAAAACTAAAGAAAAAAGCTTTTGTACTCACCGCAGGCAAACCGTGCAAGGCCAATTATTTTGTGGTGAAGGGATGTATGCGCCTGTATTATATCAGCAAAAAAGATATTGAACAGATCACCCAGTTCGCTTTGGAGAACTGGTGGATAACCGATTATGACAGCATTGAAAGCAAACGGCCATCACATTTCTACATACAAGCTGTTGAAGACAGCGAAGTATTGGTATTGGACCAGCATATTGAAGATGAATTGATCGCCCGAATACCTGCCTTCTGCAATTACCGCAGGTTGATCCTTCAAAAAGCCTTCACCGCTGCCCAGCGCCGTATGGAAATGAATACCAACATGACCGACGAGGAACGTTACCGCAACTTCAGCACACGCTTTACCGATTTCAACCAGCGTGTACCCCAATATATGGTGGCATCCTATTTAGGCATAACGCCCCAGTTCATCAGTCGCATCAGGGCCAAAAAGGGTTGAATTTATTAATCTCAGTTCATTTTTCAGAGGGTAATTTATGCTCAAATTTGTATCAACAAAACATAAATTATCATGAGCAACAGAATAAGTATGGGTAAGGTGGATCCAGCCGCCTATAAAGCAATGTTTGAGTTAGAAAAATATTGGAAAACAACCAGCATTAGTCCACTGCACCAGGAAATGATCCGCACACGTGCTTCACAAATTAACGGCTGTGCCTATTGTATTGATATGCATACCCGCGATGCCCGCAAAGCCGGTGAAACCGAACGCCGCATATATGCCCTGAATGCATGGCGCGAAACACCATTTTTTACCGAAGAAGAAAGAGCCATATTAGCACTGACCGAAGCCGTAACCCTCATTACAAAAGGCGTACCCGACGATGTTTACAACCAGGCAGTTAACATACTAGGCGAACAAATGACAGCACAAGTAATTATGGGCACCGCCATCATCAACGCCTGGAACCGCATCGGTATCAGCACCGGGATGCAGCCTGCTTTGTAAAAAAGTTAAGAATTAAGAGGCAAGAATCAAGACTCTTAATTCTTGACTCTCCTTACAAACTGTTCAGCCAATCCACCAGTTCATCACGGGTTTTCCCGGTTTTTTGCTGAAGTTTTCCTAGCGTCTCATCGTCTTTACCTTCCTCATGTATCAGATCGTCATCGGTTAAATCGCCGTAGGCTTGTTTTATTTTACCTTTCAACTCGTTCCAGGTTCCTCTTAATTTTAAATCACTCATGATATTTATGTTAGATGTGATTTAATAACATACCACCGTTGAGTTTGGTTTTAATTATGGGATGTAATATTAAATCCATAATTTTTACTGAAATTTAATTCCATGCAGGTTTCGCTCAATATTATTGATTTTTTAACGTTGGCATTGGTGCTGCAAGGCTTTTTATTATCCGCGTTATTGCTCTATTCATCTAAAAAAATAAAAAGCAACCGCTGGCTTGCTGCATTAATATTCATTGTTTCCAGTTCAACCTTATCAATGGAACTCGACTATTCGGGCCTCACTGACAAGAATCAACTGCTAATGCTGAGTGTGCTGCATTTTAATATGGCAGCAGGGCCAATTATTTATTTTTATACCAAGAGCATCATTTTTACAGGCGATAAATTAACATGGAAAAGCTGGCTCAACTTTTCGCCTATAATACTCGAACTAAAATACCAGGTTATTTATTTACTCTATATCACGGGCATATTATCAATACCTCTTATTCAAAACATCTATTTTTTGCCATTAGTACAGCATACATTATTTGGTCCATTTCCATTAACCACTATTGCGGCTTTTTTTTCATTAGTAGTGTATTCCGTTATTACCTATTCTATGATAATGAAGCATCAAAAAAATGCCGCATTATCGCAATTAAAAATGCAGGATATCAAATGGGTGAAAACCTTGCTGAACTTTACATTCGCATTCGCAACTCTTTGGTTATTATCAATCATCGTCGCATTAATTAACCCGGGCGTAATTTTTAACCCATTGGATCATTATATTATATATATACCCGCTGTATTATTCGTATATTTTTTGGGAATGGCTGCTTATCGCAGGCAAAATAAAATGTCCGTTATAGAATTAGCAGAATATTCCCCCAAACCTGTAAAAATATTTTTCACACCAGCCGAAGTACTGCAATATCATGAACGACTTACCATGCTAATGGTTAATGAGGAAGCATTTTTAAACCCATTATTAAAGGTAGAAGATATAGCTACAATGCTTTCCATTTCCGAAAAAGCATTGTCCAATCTTTTAAACCAGCACATCGGCAAAAGCTTTAATGATTTTGTGAATGAATATAGGGTTGATGAAGCAAAAAAAAGATTATCAGATACAGCATACAACAACTTTACCATAGCAGCCATCGCATTCGATTGCGGCTTTAATTCACTGGCTACTTTTCAACGGGTGTTTAAGCAGGTTACGGGTATCACACCAAGCAAGTATCAAAACCACATAGCTAACCCTCAATTATCTGTAAAATAATACTCAAATCCCGATTTGAGTAGACGCACGTATGCATACCGGTTTAATTTGCTTCTATTAACCAATTAACAAAACACATGAAGTACATTTTATTATTATGCTTATTGATAACCGGACCCAGGGTTATTAATACTAAGGCTCAGCAAAACGCCTTATCAGTTTACACAGGGAAATATCAGATGACGGTTAGAGAGCAAACCGGGTACATCCAGATCACAGTAAAAGATGGCGATCTGCTGTTAAACGCTTTATGGAACGGGGAGAAAAACGTACTTAAACATTTGTCGGGCGATAATTTTATTATGCAGCGTAAAGACTGGTCGGTAAAATTTATACGCGGCAAAAAAGGCGATGTAGTAAGCGTACTTGTAATGGGAACAGATTTGTGGACAAAAGTTAATAATTGATCATACCATGAAAAAAGGATCATTATTACACAGGATCATTACCTGCATAGCTGCAGGTCTTGTTACAGGGGCATTATGGCTATTGATCGGCCGTGGGGCATCTAACCCTCTATTCCCGAAACCAATAATTTTTACGCTGGTTGGTATCTCGCTTTCCGGGATATTGATTTTTCCTTTTGTATGGCAATACCTGAAAAAAAATAATGCAGAGGCTAATGATAAAATATATGCCTGGCTATACGCCATAATCCGATACGCTGTTGCGTTAGATATCTCCATTTTTGGCTGGAAGAAATTTTTCCATTTACAATTTATAGTGCCTGATAATATAGCATCTATACCCATGAACCAGCAGAGCGGAGAACTGCTTACCTGGTTTTATTTCGGTCACTCCTATGCCTTTGGCTGCATTGTGGCTTGCCTGCAAATATTTGGCGGCGCAATGCTGCTTTTCCGCAGAACATGGCTATTGGGCGCTATTGTTCTTTTTTCACTGCTGTTAAATATTATGTCGATAGATATTTTTTACCAGATGAATGCCGGTGCACTGAGCCAATCTGTTATCATGACAATTGGACTGATATTTTTAATATTGATAGATTATGACCGCCTGGCAGAATTCTTCTTCAAAGCACAATCGAACATTTTGTCTGTGACTTCAGTTAAACTCAACACAAAAACTATCTTTCGTGTTGCAGGAGTTTTGTTACCTATTTTATATACCTGGTACCAGGCAACACATTAAATAAAGGCCACGGATTCCATCCATGGCCTTTATTTTTAATTATCCGGAAATAGGAAATCTTGATTCTTAAATCTTAATTCCTGCTTCTCCCTTATAGCGCTCCCGCCTTTATCTCCTCAACAACGCCCGGATCAAGCAATGTACTGGTATCACCCAAATTAGAAGTATCGCCTTCAGCTATCTTCCTTAAGATCCTGCGCATAATTTTACCTGAACGTGTTTTTGGCAGGCCCGTTACAAACTGGATCTTATCCGGCTTAGCTATCGGGCCGATGATGCGTGATACCGTCATGATGATATCCTTGCGGGTTATCTCCGCGTCACCATGCATTCCCGGACTAACCACAAAAGCATATACCCCTTGTCCTTTAATATCATGCGGGTAACCTACCACTGCAGATTCAACCACGCTGCTGTGCATATTAATGGCATTTTCTACCTCGGCAGTACCAATGCGGTGACCGGATACATTCAATACGTCATCCACACGACCGGTTATGCGGTAATAGCCATCCTCATCGCGTAAACAGCCATCGCCAGTAAAATACAGATCCTCATATGTGGCGAAATAAGTTGTGCGGCAACGCTCATGATCGCCATAAGTAGTGCGCAGCATACCCGGCCACGGGAACTTGATACAAAGGTTTCCGCTTACGCCGTTACCTAGTATCTCTTCGCCTTTTTCATCAACCAAAACAGGTTGCACGCCCGGCAATGGCAGTGTGGCATATCCCGGTTTTAATGGCGTAACGTTTGCAATTGGCGAGATCATAAATCCGCCGGTTTCTGTTTGCCACCAGGTATCCACTATAGGGCATTTCTTTTTGCCGATGTTTTCATCAAACCAGTGCCATGCTTCCTCGTTCAATGGTTCACCTACTGAGCCTAATTTGGTAAGCGAACTCAAGTCTTTATTATTCACATTATCCAGGCCAAAGCTCATTAGTGAGCGGATAGCGGTTGGCGCGGTATAAAATATATTTACTTTAAACTTATCTACAATATCCCAAAATCTGCCGCAATCCGGCCAGGTTGGGATACCCTCGAACATCACAGTAGTAGCACCTTGCGAAAGCGGGCCATATACTATATAAGAGTGCCCGGTGATCCAGCCGATATCGGCGGTACAGAAATAAACCTCGCCCGGTTCGTATTGAAATGCATTGGCAAAAGTATAGCCTGTGTAAACCATATACCCGCCGCAGGTATGCACCACACCCTTAGGCTTCCCGGTTGAGCCGGATGTGTACAGGATGAACAGCATATCTTCCGCGTCCATTTCTTCGGCAATACACTCTTTAACACCTTGTGTTTCTACTTTCTTAATTTCATCTTCCCACCATACGTCACGACCTTTTATCATGGATACCGGCGTGCGGGTATGCGTAAGTACAATTACTCGTTTAACTGATGGGCAACGAACCAGCGCGTCGTCAATAACGGTTTTCATCGGGATCTTTTTGTCGCCCCGGGTAGCGCCATCAGTAGTAATGATGATATTACATTCTGCGTCTAAAATTCTATCAGCAATTGATTGTGCCGAAAAGCCACCGAATACCACCGAGTGGATAGCCCCTATCCTGGCACAAGCCAAAACAGCAATAGCCAGTTCGGGTACCATTGGCATATATATACATATGCGGTCGCCTTTTTTTGCACCGTTATTTTTTAACGCATTGGCAAACTGGCAAACTTTATCGTACAGTTGTTTATAGGTCAATATACGATGATCTTCCGTCGGGTCATTCGGTTCCCATATAATGGCAGGCTTGTCGCCCATAGTTTCTAAATGGCGGTCGAGGCAGTTTTCAGTAATATTTAATTTCGCTCCTTTAAACCACTCTATTTTAGGCTCTCTAAAGTTCCAGTTTAATATTTTGTCCCATTTTTTGCGCCATAAAAAGTTGTCGGCAATTTCTTTCCAAAATTGTTCTGGTTGTTCAACACTCTTTTTATAGGCTTGCTCGTATTCGGGAAACGACTTAATTTTCATGATATTGATTATTATAATTGGCGGGTGTAAATTAATAATTTTCCTATAGCAAATATACTTTTATGCATATTTTAATAAGTTGCATCCACTTCTTAAAATTAGGCACCCTCTGTTAATTAATTGTTATCCAAAACGCTCAGCAAATCTTTTTTAAAATATTTTGAAACCAGTGTTGCCTTTTTCATTTAAAATCCTGATATTTGCAAACTCTTTAATAAAGGGATTGAATTAAATCGATTGTCATGTCAAGAATTTGTGATTTAACAGGAAAGGGTTCTATTGTAGGTAATAACGTTTCTAACTCAAACGTAAAAACTAAACGTAGATTTCACCCAAATTTAAAACTTAAAAGATTTTATATTCCTGAGGAAGATAGGTGGATTACTTTGAAAGTATCTACTTCAGCAATTAAAACCATCAGCAAGAATGGTATAACTGCTTGTATCAATAAGTTTGTAAAAAAAGGATACATTTAATAATTAGTTGCAGGTTGCAGTTATAAGTTGCAGGCTTTTGCTACTTACAACATACAACTCACAACTTTCAACATAGAAAGAAAATGGCTAAAAAAGGCAACAGAGTTCAGGTAATACTAGAGTGTACTGAGCACAAAACTAGCGGTATGCCGGGCATGTCTCGTTACATCACCACTAAGAACAAGAAAAATACAACTGAAAGACTGGAATTGAAGAAATTCAACCCGGTTTTAAGAAAAGTAACAGTTCATAAAGAGATTAAATAATATTGGTTGTAAGTTTTAGGTTGTAAGTTGCAGTTAATGCACGCATACAACTCATAACATACAACTCATAACATACAACTCACAACACATAAAATACCATGGCAAAGAAAGTAGTTGCAACCCTGAAAGTAGCTGGTAAAGGCAAAGAATATTCAAAGGTTATTACCATGACTAAGTCACCAAAAACAGGTGCTTATTCATTTAAAGAACAAATCGTACCTAACGATAACGTTAAGGATGCGATTGCCGGAAAATAATAACGGTAACAGTTCTGTTTGATATAGGAAAGCCATCTTGTTTTTACGAGAGGGCTTTTTTTATTGATACCAGTTGTGGCTTAATAAAATAACTTTACGTTGATATTTATTAATTTACATAGCTGCATATTTGCACATCTGCACATCAATTATGGGATTATTTGATTTTTTTAAGAAAAAAGAAAGCAGCCTGCAGGAACAGGCCGCGTTGGATACCGGTTTGGAAAAAACCAAGGATAACTTTTTTTCAAAGATCACCAAAGTAATAGCCGGTAAATCAACCGTTGATGATGATGTACTTGATGAACTGGAGGAAGTGCTCGTAACATCTGATGTTGGCGTAACCACTACCCTTAAAATAATTGAGCGCATACAGGCACGCGTACAGGCCGATAAATATGTAAGCACCAGCGAACTGAACGGTTTGCTGCGCGATGAGATTCAAAAATTACTTGCCGAAAATAACAGTAACGATTTTTCCACCTTTGAGTACGGCGACCATAAGCCTTATGTAATAATGGTGGTTGGCGTAAATGGCGTGGGTAAAACCACAACTATAGGCAAACTGGCTCACAAACTAAAGCAAGCGGGTAACCAGGTAGTTTTAGGCGCTGCCGATACCTTCCGTGCTGCCGCTGTTGACCAGATAAAACTTTGGGGCGAGCGTATTGGTGTAAAGGTAGTGGCACAGGCCATGGGTTCCGATCCTGCTTCTGTTGCTTATGATACCCTGCGTTCGGCAGTATCTAATGGTGATGACGTGGCAATAATTGACACCGCGGGCCGCTTACACAATAAGGTTGGTTTAATGAACGAGTTGACCAAGATAAAAAATGTGATGCAAAAGGTAGTACCCGGCGCACCGCACGAGATCTTGTTGGTATTAGATGCTTCAACCGGCCAAAACGCCATTGAGCAATGCAAGCAATTTACCGAAGCTACTGCCGTTAACGCCCTGGCCCTAACCAAACTGGATGGCACAGCAAAAGGCGGCGTGGTAATAGGTATATCAGATCAGTTTAAAATTCCGGTAAAATATATAGGCGTAGGCGAAGGTGTTGATCATTTACAATTATTTGATCGAAAGGCGTTCGTGGATTCATTGTTTAAACAATGATGATTTCACCGATTTTTTGAATTGATTTCACCGATTGAAATGGAAAACTATGAACATGATGAGCTTACAAAAAAGATTATTGGATGCTGCTTCAAAGTTCACACTGCATTAGGACCAGGATTTATTGAAAAGATCTATGCTAAAGCTTTACAACATCAATTAAAAAAAGAAAACATCGCATTTGAATACGAAAAGGAATTTAATGTGTTTTTTGACGATCAACTGGTTGGCAAATTCAGATGCGATGTTTTCATAGAAAATAAAGTTATAGTTGAACTCAAATCAGTTACAGGGTTTATACCAAAGCTATTTGAAAATCAGTTATTATCATATTTAAAAGCAAGTAAAATTAAGACCGGATTATTGATCAATTTTGGCAACTCAAGCTGCGAAATAAAACGACTATCAGTTTAACGATCACAGCATCAATGAAATCATAAAATCACCAAACAAAAAAATCGGTGAAATCAATTTCTCAAATCGGTGAAATCCCGAAAATAATATGAAGACAAAAGGAATTATCAATCAGCCAATTGCAGTTAAACCACGTGTAAACGTAGTTACTTTAGGCTGTTCAAAAAATATTTACGATTCAGAAGTGTTGATGGGCCAGCTGAAAGGCAACGCCTTTGATGTGGTGCACGAGGCTGAAAAAGTGAAAAGTAATGATATCATCGTAATTAACACCTGCGGTTTTATTGATAATGCCAAACAGGAATCTATCGATACCATCCTGCAATACAGCGAACTAAAGGAACAAGGCAAAGTTGGTAAAGTAATAGTTACCGGTTGTTTATCCGAACGCTACAAACCCGAACTTGAATCAGAGATCACCAATATCGATGCATATTTCGGCACCAACGACTTGCAAAACCTTTTACAATCTGTAGGTGCTGACTACAAGCATGAACTGATCGGTGAGCGGATGTTAACCACCCCTTCCCACTTCGCTTACTTTAAAATTGCCGAAGGCTGTAACCGCCCATGTTCATTTTGCGCTATCCCTTTAATGAGGGGCAAGCATTTAAGCACGCCTATGGATGAGTTGGTTAAAAACGCACAGTTTTTAGCCAAGAACGGAACTAAGGAACTTATTTTAATAGCCCAGGATCTTACCTATTATGGTTTGGACTTATACGGCAAACGTAACCTTGATGAACTGCTTCGCCGCTTGTCGGATGTAAACGGCATCGAGTGGATCAGGTTGCAATACGCCTACCCTTCAGGTTTCCCAATGGAAATACTGGATGTGATGAACGAGCGTGATAACATCTGCAAATACCTGGATATGCCATTACAGCACATCAGTGATGATATGCTGAAATCAATGCGTCGTGGTATCACCAAACAAAAAACCATCGACCTGGTAAACCAGATCCGCGATAAAGTACCCGGCATTGCCATGCGTACTACCCTTATCACCGGTTACCCCGGCGAAACCCAGCAGGATTTTGAAGAAATGGCGCAATGGGTTGAAGATACCCGTTTCGACCGCCTGGGTTGTTTCACCTATTCGCATGAGGAAAAAACACACGCGCATTCATTAATTGATGATGTGCCCGAAGAAGTAAAACAGGACCGTGTGGATGCCATCATGGAAATTCAGCAAGGTATTTCGTTTGATAAGAACCAGGAAAAAATAGGCAATACCTATAAAGTACTCATCGATAAAAAGGACGGCGGTTACTTTATCGGCCGTACGGAATTCGACTCCCCAGAGGTTGATAACGAGGTTTTAATTGATGCCAGTATTGATTATGCTACCGTTGGCAGCTTTGTAAATGTAAAAATTGACAAGGCAGAGGACTTCGATCTTTATGGACAAATTGTAAAATAATCTATATTTATGCTTCATTCCGGCGAATGATTTTACATTTGAACCAATGGAAGCTTCCTGTATTAGCTATAAAGACACCGGGTATTTCTCCCCAACCGTAATAGATTACATCGACAATAAGGCCGATCTCCAGCCTTTTTACAGCTATCGGCCCGACATGAACGGCTTTGCCGATCTGCTGAAAAACAAAAAAGTTATTGCAGATCGAGTAGTATTAGCAACCGTTCTAAGCGAGCAATACGCGCGGATCACCAATTTCGATTGTTCGGTATCAAAATTGGTATTAAGCAATATCACCTCGCTAAAAGAAGAAAATACTTATACCATTACTACGGGCCACCAGCTAAATATATTTGCAGGTCCGCTATATTTCATTTACAAAATAGTTACCGCCATAAAACTGGCCAGCCAGTTAAAAGAGCAATTTCCCGATAAAAATTTTGTCCCGGTTTACTGGATGGCATCCGAAGATCATGATTTTGCTGAGATAAATTACACCACCATCGGTGGCAAAAAGGTACATTGGTGGTATGAGGCTTCAGGTGCTACTGGTCGTTTAAACCCCGATACAATTCGCCAGGCGCTTAACCAGTACAAAGGCGTTTTAGGTATGGAGCAGCATGCTCCCGAACTTGCCAAAATAGTAGAAACCGCCTATTCTAAATTTGATAAACTTGCCGATGCCACCCGCTATATGGTTGACGCCCTGTTTGGCAAATATGGCTTAGTAATTATTGATGCCGATGACCATCGCCTTAAACAGGAGTTTGCCCCCATTATAGCGCAGGATATCACCGAACAAAATAGCTTTAAAAATATTACTGCCACAAATGAGCAGTTACATGCCTTAGGCGTACATATACAGGTAAACCCGCGCGAGATCAATTTCTTCTACCTAAAAGAGCACCTGCGCGAGCGTATAGTTTTTGAAGTCGATACCTACAAAGTTTTAAACTCCGATATCAGTTTTACTAAAGAAGAACTGTTAGCAGAGATCGATCAATACCCCGAACGCTTCAGCCCTAATGTGGTAATGCGCCCTTTGTATCAGGAGTATATCCTGCCTAATATCGCCTATGTTGGCGGCGGTGCCGAGGTAGTTTACTGGCTGGAGTTGAAATCAAACTTTGAGCATTATAAAGTTGATTTCCCGATCCTGATCCTCCGCAATTCAGGCCTGGTTATCCGTAAGGAATACGCCTCAAAAATCGCGAAGATGGAACTGTCGGGTGCCGACATATTTAAGCCGAACGACCTTATAAAAAGCGACTGGGTAAGAAAACACAGTGAGCACAATCTTTCCCTAACCGAAGAATGGAGTGAATTGTCAGCCATATTTGAACGCTTAAAACAGCGTTCTTTTAAAATTGATGCTACACTTGCGCCTTCAACTGAAGCTGTACAAGCAAGATTAAAAAAAGCTATAGATAACCTGGAAAAAAAGCTGATAAAAGCCGAAAAGATAAACTATCATACCCGGTTAGAGCAGGTAGATAACATAAAAGCCGACCTCTTCCCCAAAAACAGTCTGCAGGAACGTAACGAAAACTTCGGCCTCTTCTATGTAAAATGGGGACAATTTTTCATTGATGAACTGGTGCGCAATTTTGAGCCGCTTGATTTTGAATTTACGCTATTAACGGAAGAATAGTCATTTGACAGCCTATTAATTTAAATACATTGCCGCCGTGAATATCGGCATGAAGCCGCTCATAGCCGCGGAGGCTTAGTTACTTTGGCTTGATCCAAAGTAACCAAAGATCAAGACAAAAAGATCCTTCCCCCCACAGGCAAAACACCCAGGCCCGCGCTTTTTGTCGG